>Ga0209611_10003481_pt1 | contig 27251 bp, 20 predicted proteins | sample S1TSphgellanicum_3_FD_187693 | JGI IMG/M metagenome (GOLD analysis project Ga0209611, IMG submission 187693) | Host-associated microbial communities from peat moss isolated from Minnesota, USA - S1T2_Fc - Sphagnum magellanicum MG (SPAdes) (version 2) | ecosystem: Host-associated > Plants > Peat...
GTGCAAGACACTCTTCCCATTTGTTATGAAGATGAAAGGTAGAAAGAATGAAATTACCAAATAAAAGAAGGCCAATATAAAACAAAGAAAGGCAAAAGAATGATATCACCAAAGAAAGAAAAGCTCAAAATTAATCATAAACTTGTTTTCATGCTTGAAATTGAATGAAGTGGCAATGAGGTGGCTTTCTTTCACTTTCTTCACCTTGGTGAAATATTTGCATGTTTTCCCACCTCCCAAAATAATTCAGCCCTCTCCCCTTTAAACAAAAAAAATGCATAGGCTTCCCCCACCTTCCCTAGACCTTGAGCCTCTAGGTGTATGTTGAGTCTTTTCATTGGCCACATAATTTTTTTCCAAAAGTATTTGTCACCATTTTCCACCTAAGCTAATGGCCAAAAAGGACACTATGGGCATATATCACAATTCTTAATAATTTGTTATGGGGTGGACCCAAAGTCCAAATGTTTTTTTATGATGGACATCTTTGATTGTCTCATCACTAACAATAATTCATATTTTAAACATTCTTGAAATAAATATTTTTAGAGAGGGAAGTGGATTATTTTCAAGACACCATTTCAAAACATTTGCATGATCATTTGTTTTCCAACATCATTTCAATAGCAGGCCTTTGGATCCGCACTTGAGATTTTGTGTAGGCTTAAATTGGGTGCCTAATTTTTTGTTGGCCCAATCATTTTGTCATTTGGCATGGTTTCAAACATCTTCTCTTTAGCACTACACAAAAGGTTGGGCCTTCCCCATCTAACAACCTTTGGCATAGCCCATTGTATATGCGGTCAACCTATAGACTTGATGGGGATACAATTTGTTTGATGTTCTCACAAGAGGAAATTAGTATTTGCATTGTGAAATGATATTGTGATCATTACATATTGGGTTTGCACTTTAACTAATGTCATCATCACCAATCCCATTCAAACATATTTAGTATCGTGAGCTATTGTTTATCAAAACATGGCTATGATTATTGTAGCCCAAGCAAAGGATAGATTATATCACGATTGGAACCTTGAGGACGTGCTTTTCCCTTTTGCCATAATTTGTTTTCGATGCTTTCATGAATAGGTTGATGATTTTTTTCATCAATGTGCTAACATGGTGTGATCAACTAAAGATTATAGAAGCCATCCTCTATTGGTATTGTATTCATTTTATTAGCAATGTCACTAACTTTTCAAATTTTCAAAAAAATAAAACTACTTCCATCTTGAAACAAACCATTGTTGCAAGTGAAGCCTCTTCTAGGCTAGGTGCTCTTTCAAGTTTCCCACCCATTTTCTTGTCTGATATGCTTCATGTGACATGTGGTGGGTTTAGGACATAAGTTTTTCTTTTGCCCCCTTTGGTGGGTCTCCATTGCCCTCTTTTTGTGCATTTATGCTTTTGGGTGTTCTCTTTTGGTTGTATATTAGTCCTTTCTTGTTGTTCCTCCTTTTCCCTTTCTAGATGGGTGTTTTATAAAGTTTAACAATGTTTCATGATCATTGATATTTTGAAAGGTCTTCCTTCCTTGGATACCTTATATAGATTGCCAAAGTTAAACATTGGGCACATGATCAATTTTTTGTTTATTTTCTTTTGCTTCTTCTTTCAACATTCTTTTTCTTATCGGATTTCATTCCCTAAGAAGTTGTATTTTCATTGCTTGTGGATAATCTATTTCTTGCTACAACCTCTACATAGGTTGTGAAGAATATTGATTGGCAAAAGTCTCAAGGTGTTATTTTCTTTATCTTCTTGCTATGACATTCAAGACTCCAAAATGATTTAGCCCTAGACACATTGATTTTGATGTCATAAACTTTCATTTCCAAGGACCATATTCTAAATGCACAAGTTTGTGTATTAGGAGGTAGAAGCTATTTGAATGTTGACTACTCCACATACATGAATCCCAAGTATGTGGAAAGTAGGAAGTTGGTGTATTAGGAGGCAGAAGCTAATTGAATGTTGACTTCTACACATACATGAATTGCAAGTATGTGGAAAGTGTGGGATGGGATGGTCGACTTGCAAACAAATTGTATGCATTGTGATTTCAAACTTGCAAACATTTCAATCTACCACCAAAGTTGGACTCTTGGAAGGTCACATTGTGCCTAATAGTAGTTGTCATCACACTATTACCAATCTTCTTCAATACACAAATTCAGATCAAATCACTATCCTTCTTTTGGGCAAACACTCAACAAGTCCTCTTTAATTTAATTAGTAATATCTATTGCAAGCTATAGTTGCAGTTTGGTGTCTACTTCTAAAATTCAAGCTCATAATATTGCTTTGTATAACTAAACTAGATTTAGCCCTACTGGGCATGTAGCTGTAGCAACTTGTATAAGACATCAAATTCTAGTTTTTCACCTCACTAGGCAATGTGATACTTTACCCAAGAAAACTAGTCTCAAAACTATCTAGCGTTGGGCACAGCTCCAAGTATAAGAACTAACGTTCACATTTGAACACATGAACCTGTAGCTATGAGGTCTGTATTGAAGAATTTCTAACGGTCAGCTGTTTTGGTTTCCATGCCATTTTTCCATTATTACCTAAAGCATTATGGGAAGCACCTTACATCTAGATAACAACATCCCGGCAGGAGCACAGTGTAACTTGAGCACTATTGATTGTCCAAATCCACTCCTTGAAGTTTCTACCATAATTCAACCAAATTTCAGACAAATTTGCACTCAAATGATAAATTCCATTACTGCCTCCAGTTCAGCATAACTGTCTTACTGAAGATACAAAGATAGAAATGTGAATTCACCTATTATGCAGCAACACATATCTCATCATCATTACGGAAACAATAAGAATCAAGTTGCAAGGCATCACTTGACTAAAATGAACTCTCGCACATTTGTATCACCTATTACAAAAGAAATATTCGCAAACACCGGACAGTCGCAAGGCAGCAACTTGCACGACTCTCTTGTTTTGGTGACTTGTTTCTTCTTGGAGGCAAGATCATCAAACACCAAGCTTATAACATGATGATAATAAAGATTTGCTCAAAACTAAGCTTGGGTGATGTCAAATTGCATAAGGCCAGAAGCAGTACTTAACAGAAGGTAGCAGATTAGGGAACTCCATGTGATAGATGTTTTCAGGGACCAAGGCATGAACATGTATGTTTGATGTTTTCCCGGAACATTTTCTCAGTCCCAAGGTCAGTTCACATGTGCAATGCCTACATCTTAATGTGGAAGTAGTCAGCATCAAAATGGTGTAGTCGGACATACCCATCTTCACCACCACTCACAAAACTGCAAATCACATCCCCACAGACCTAGAAGTAAGACTACAATGTGAAAATTCCAATGCACTTATATACTCTGATGCATCTTCCTTAACCCCTGCCGACTCTTGGAAAAAATTATAACAGCTAAGAGGGACCTAGAGAGAAACCAAGTTTTATCAAATGCACACAACGCCTTACAGACAAGATAGAACAGGACAAACATTGTAAAATTCAAGTCACATATAACTGGAGCAATTGGAATGTCACCTAGAACTAGGACTGTGTACTATGGGTTGTATGGAGGATTTCTTCCCAACATGCATTACAGACATGTTCAGAAAAAGTTAAGCTGTGCACACCTTCTGCCATCAGGGTTGAAGGCAAGAGCATTGATAGGTCCAAAATGTCCTTTCACACCACCTATTTCCTCTTCAAATATCTGTGCACCATCAACCAAAGTACAAGCAACAATGATTAAACAAGCTGCGCACAAGTAGTGCAATTATCATGACTAAGAACTTTACAAGTAGGCACTCCAGACAAGGTACAACATGGTTCAACCCTGAACTGAAGGTCAAGTATGATAATGGGCACTGACCTTTCTATATGATTGCAGACAAATCCACAACACTTTGAACATAGGGCAACAAAACAGTACCAACAGCAGATTGTAAAGTGAAATTACCTTGTGGAAAAACTTGGCCTCAAACTTTCCAGCACGTCGATCACTCATCGTCACCTGGGAGGCTTCTTGACCACCACCAATTACAACCTGCAATCCATCCCAAAACAGCACCCTCAAAACTCCCTGTATCAACAATTGAATTGAAAACCACAAACCCATTGGACTCTACAATAAATTCATTGCGTTTAGTCTCTTTGATGAAGGAACAACATATTTGCACTGCAGATACCTACTGGAGGGAGAGTGCTTTAAACCATACATGGTCAAGGAGAGGTGAAATGGCTGCAGCATTGACTGGCCGCTCTGTGACATATGTCTTCAGGAGAGTCAGAGTTCTAGTATCCCATAACTGTTTCACATGTCACCGACAAACTTCGTCAGCCCTTCTCAATAATAGCAAGCAACAGAGCAACTAATTTGCCCAAAGAACAAACAAAGAAGTGAATCACATTGCAGACACTGGCACCAACAAATCCTGTGTGGACACTGTAATACATTAAAGACAGTCATCAACACTGAAGCATCAAGCCATGAATAAGCAGCACATCACATTTTGGACATGCCAATTGAACATCAGAATGCACCAAGTAATCCCATTGACCTTTGTAGAGCAGAGGCAAATAATGTACAGAACATAGGATTTCAAAATACCTTGGCTGACTTATCATGAGAGCCAGTGATGAAATGAGAGCCATCAGCTGACTTGGACATAGATGTGATGACTTTCTGGTGCCCAGTGTCAGGGTCACTCTCCTTCAGACACTTCCCTGTCTGCACAAAATTTCCCACATTTATAAACAATCAAACCAGCTATCTCAACCAAAGAAAAAGGACACAAAATATCTTCATCAGTACAGAAGATTTCCAATATCTATGATTAAAGTCAATTCCAATATCTCTATAACTGGCTACCTCATCAAGACCCAAAAGAAGAAGGAGAATACCAAAAAAATACCACAAGCACAAACAGGAACACAAGAAAAGGAGAAAGAGAAAGGGAAAGAGGAAATAAATGGAACAACAAGAACTTTGGGAGCAAGAACAGAGAGGATAGGAGACTTCTGTGTAAGAAAGCATTACTGGACATCCTCTTACGGATCATAAAAAATTCCCACTTGATCAAGGTAAAAGGTAGGTTGCAAAACTGGAGAGGATAGATATCCTTGGAATAATGGATCACTCCTTCCACTTCGACCTCTCCATCAAGTTAGGCCAGTAAATCCCATGGGCACCAATGTACTTCATCAGCAACAACTATGCAGTGAAGACTTAAAGGAGGTTCAAAACTTTGGACATACCTCAGCATCCCATATACGAATTGTTGCATCCTCACCAGCACTAATGAGGGTTTTGTTTAGTGGACCCCACAAAACTCTGTTAATCCTGCCTTGTGGTCCTGTGATTGTAAGCACTGAGTCACTATTCTCTGCATCCACATAGAAATTGGCAAACTGTCAAACCTCAAAGTAGTCTCTACTGCAATTGACAGCTGTGTTGTATCCAACAAGAAAGAAACCCATGGCAACAAAAATCAACTACTAACTCTAGTTGACTCTACTACAAAGAGAAAATCTAAACAGCCACAATAAAATGATAGACCAACATTTCCACCACTTCCACATGCAAAAACATAGTATGGATGATGCAGATTATCACACAGTTGAGGGAAAACAAACTTTGGATCCCTTGTAACTATTGGATCTCAGGTTTAATTTTCAAAGATCAGAAGCTTGTACCAGAAACCCAGAAACAACTCATCCTCACCAAGGACAGAGCTTGCAACCCCTTTCTCCAAGAGAAATCATGCACAAGAACACTTACGCTTAGATCGGTCACCCTCAATGTTCTTCACATGGATGGCAGATTGCTGCTCCATAAAAGGGTCAGTGGTGATCACCACAAGCTTGTCACCTTCTGCAAAACTTACTGCTCTTGCTGGTGAATCAAAGTTGAAAGAATGCAGTTGAACACCTGTCTCACAGTCCCACAGTTTTACAGATTGGTCTGCTGAGCCAGTGATCAACCGTGTCGTATCCCCTGTTCAAAACAGTTCAGAAAACAGCAGAAAAAAATTGAATTAGTACAGAGCAGGCATAAGCATGAAGAGCAACTAAATGCAGTTTCCTGAAATAACCACACATCACTAAAAAGAAAGTCTCCTTTACTAGACGCCACACGCATAAATCCCTTTCAAACCGCCATACCGATCTTAGAGCACCTCCAACGGTGCTCAGTATGTGACCCTTACGGGATCCAAGGCACAAGAAAGTGCTTTTGTCGAGCACCGGGTGGTCGTCAACCTAACATAAGAAACTAGAGCAGGACCATCATCTCCCAATTTGCATACACCGGTGAAGAACTGAAGCTGCTGCATGAGCCGCAAACTGCAGGAGTCTTTTTTAGGTGCACATTGGTCATTTCTCACAACTATCGAGCAATTCTATGCACAAGTTCGTGCTCTATCTGAAGTAATAACTTAGGGTTTGATCTGCTCGGAAACCCTAAGACAGAAACACACAACGGGTAGATGAAAAAGAAAACATTGAAAGCGGAAGAAGAAGAAGTTGAGGGTTCAGCATACTCGAAACATCGCAGCACCAGACAGCTCCGTTATGGCCACGGTAAGTACCCAAGCGCTCTCCGTTGTGCGCGTACCACACAGTGGGAGTATGATCCTTGGCACAAGAGAACAACAGGTCCCCATCTCTGTTGTACTTGAGAAAGGTCAGAGGCCTCTCATGGCCCTTCAACAAGATGGGCCTCATCGGGTATTCCCCTTTCTTTTCGCGGACCCCTCTTTTCCTCGCTCGCAAGCACGCGCAAGCACGAGGGCCTAAAACAAAGAACCGCTCTTTCTAACACACGAGGAAAAAAAAACCAAAGGAAAGAAAAAAACCAAGTTCTGATCACAACCCACTGTTGTTTTCCACACTTCCTAAACTTGGTTAGGGAAGAAAGAGACGAAGATTTCACCAGTGGCGAAGCAGAACAACGACTGAAAACAGCGGGCGGAACCAGAGCAGAGCGCTCCGCAAGAAGCTGCCACAGACACTCCACACCCGTGTCGTCTGCCCTAAATCGAAGTTACGCTACATTAGGATTTCAGTATCTGGAGCGACAATCGAGGTGACAAAAAGAAACCCTTTGTAGAGGCTGCAGCCCTGGAAAAACAAAAACAAAAAAAAGGGTTGGTAAATGCCCATTTTCATAAGCAATTTCAGGAATTTAAGGCCCCGTTTACACTAGGAGTCAGGGCCAACAAAACTTGAGGCCAACTTTGAGCATTTTTTGCTTGTTGTTTGGCTCCAAGGGTTGCAAATTGGCCTCCCAAATTCGATGGTATCCTTTTTCTAGCATTGGGGCCAATACAAGGCCATAAAGTTCAGCATTTAATAGTCACTTTGGGCAGATTGAAAAGATTTTTTTTTCTAGTTCAGCCTTGACTCCCAGTGTAAAGCCCTCGGGGCTGATTTCAACTTTTGCACCAATAGGAATGCTTGATTTGGGTTGGACACCGACCCCGACTCCTAGTGTAAAGTGGGCTTTAGTGTAGTTTGTTTAAGCTTACCAGCCCTTAAAACTTGTCAAATTGTGAGTTGCTTGGTTGATGTGTGTGAAGAATAAGGAGAGAATGGGTCCTTACACAACCCTCCAACATCTCCAAGAACCTTGACTTACATGCAGATGTATGGCTTGCAATGTGACTTTAGGTTCCGAGAAACAAGGGCCCCCAAAAACCAAAGGGATGATTATTTTTTCATGAGAGTTACCTAGTGTCCTATTGTGAGTTTTGTTAATTAGTTGTGAGGTATCTCCCAACTTTCAAATATTTTATACTTATATATTTTTTGTAAGGAGCCACTTTGAAAGGCCCATCACCAATAAATAAATAAATAAATTAGAACATTGAAAATTCTCAAAATAGAATCATGATATAGAGCTTTGTTTTATTGCTCATCATTATAAGCTGTGGCAATCCAATTTTGGGCACAGTTTAATCAATAAAGTGTGGTGGTGTTGGGTGCATGCTACATCACCAAGCAAGACAAACTAACAAACAAAAATCAAGTTTGTGTCACCACCTTTTGGGTTAATCTCAAATTATAATTGCAACTAGTTCTAAGTTTTCAGTTGATGAACTAGCATCTAAGTGATGCAAATTCACAAGTTCTACCCTCTTGCAAGACTCTCAAAACAAGATCAATGAAAGTCAGCTCCCCACCCTTTCCCAAAGGAAAAAAAAATCCACCTCTTGGCTAGATAGACTCTTTGAATATAAATTATTGACTAGATTTCATATCATTGAGTGGCATTCGCATTCGGTGATTAAAGTCTTCATTTTGGAACCCATTTGGAAATTATGGTCTTTGACACAGTTTGTAAACACTATGTCTATAGATACCAATGTTTTACCATTAGACAAAACTCTGTTCATGTATAATTTCATACTTCAAACATGCCCAAAAGGTCCCCATAAGTGATTGTTGGGATAAATTAAATGCAAACAAAATTTGCTAATTAAAAGTCAAATAGACGATAATAAGTAAAAACCATAATAGAAACAAGTCACAAAAACCTTTTTTTTTGGGTATGATATTCCATTTTTGGATATCTTAACACATCCTTTGCCAAATATATGTTCATAGCCTTCAAACTTTATAAAATTACTTCCCAAGCCATGACATCAAGGTAAACATGACCACCAAACTCAACATCTTTTCTGTATATAAAAAAATTCCAGTAAAATGACCAAATTTTGATTTACAATAAACCAATGTGGTTCAAAGAAAAGGAGAGAAATAGACTCCGCTTTCAAGCATGTTAAGTAACCTACCAAGGTTTTTCCATCATACAAATTTGCAATAATTTTAACAAAAAAAATTCATTTCAAATAGATTTTGGGCCCTACCTAAAGCCTTTTGCATCATTCAAATATGTGATGATTCACATTTTTTTTGCATATTAAATATTTATTGATTTTAGGATGCAACAACTTCATGGTGACATGATTCAGCTACAACAATATTGTTTTAGTATATAAACAACAACCGCATTTGTCTTAGATATGGAATGTGTTTGATCTAACATGAATGTGGATTGTAACATTTTAGCTATGTCCAATCTACATTTTGTTAAATTTTGTGAACTTTCACACTTACTCAACCTTTTAGTTGGCTTTTGAGCATTTCACATATTCAATCATTTTGCCATTTTAACAACTTTACCATAAAAAGGCACATAATAAAAGTGTGGAAAGTGCACATGATAACCAAACCCTAAGAGATGGTCATGTAATATTCCATAATATATTACAAGGTGAAAGTTTCACTCAACCTACATCGAAAAGGGGGAATTGTAAATTAAAAAGTTTAGTTGGTATAAATTTGCATATATAAAAAGAAAAAATGTGATTTAAAAAATGAAACCTAAACCTATTTTGACACAATAGATGTTGATATGTGTGGAAAAAAAAAACAATATGACCCATGCAAAATAAGATATTTACAAATTACCAACATAAATATTGCATGAACCAAAACAAGAATGTAATGAATGTGTAGATTCAAATATCTCTTTCAACTTGTATTGTCACATGACTTATCCCATATGTTTTTTCACAATAATCCGTGACTCTATGTAAGACTTCATTGGTGTTAGCTAATGGTTCAGCAAGAATATGACAAGCAAGTAAAGTTTTACCCATAGTTATAGCCCAAATGTGAAGTTCATGCACTGCCACTACACCAGATACCTCCAACAACCCATTTTGCAATGTAGTAGCATCAATTTCTCGTGGTGTGCTCTCCATCAAAACTTCAATAACATCTCGAAGAATTTGGATTGTTGTTGCAAGCACCAATATTGAAAAAAGAATTGTGCAAATTGGATCAAGGATTTTCAGGTTAGGATTGTACCATATGACACATCCACTAATCATAACTCCAATGCTTTGTATAAGATCCCCCAAAGCATGTAGGTAGGCACCTCGAACATTGATATTGATTTTAGAGTTTTGGTCTCCATTAGTGTTTTTTGAAGTACAAAGATCTACATCTATTTTCACACTTTGTCGCCTATTACCTTGATAAGAAATGTTATAGTCTATTATTTCATGGTCAAGGACTTGACCTTCATGGATGGGTTCATTGTTGTTGCGAACTTGGTGGTTGTGAATTTCATCAATAAGGTGTGGATCATCATGATTATGAATTTCATGCATATCATTTCCATCAATTGAATGCACACGATCATAACCAACAACATCGTCATTGTGTTTATCAAGATGTATTTTGCCTGAAAATAAAAGTGCAATACATGATCATGATTAAATGTTAACATACCACAATGTTCATAAATTTGCAAATCTAAAATCATCAATAATGGCAAAACAAAAAAATATAAAAAATTTCAAATTTGATCATTTGGGGTTAAAACCAACACACAAATCTTGAAGTTTACATAGTCAACAACATGTTTTGAACTTATTAACATTTAATCTTTTGTTCCAAAACTACATAGAAAGAAATTTCAAATAGAGGTTGAAGATACCACATACTAGGTTTGCACATTTGAAAAAAACTTGTCTTTTCTTTCTCGTGGTTGTTTTCATCACCATGGTTGTGGTGGTTGTGATTGTGAGCATGTGTGTGACCGTGCCCATCGTGCCCAAGTGTAAACATCAATCCAACATTTGCAAGTAGACCTATTAGTGCAACAATAAACATGATACAACCATTGATAGTTTCTTTTGGATGAAGAAACCTTACAATTGCTTCATATACCAATACTCCTGTGATTAACCAAATAATTTGTATTGAAACAAGTGCTCCTAAAATTTCTAATCGGTAAAAGCCAAAACTTTGGTGTGGCGTGGCTTCCCATCCGGATGCCCATATTGCAAATATTGCAATTGCAAAACCCGCAATGTCTGATAATAAATGTGCAGCATCAGTAAGAATTGCAAGGCTATTTGATAAAGTTCCACCAATCACCTCAACAATCATAAATACCACACAAAAAACTACTGCCCTAATGAGCTTACGTGATGATTTAGTCCTATCATCTTCCTCTAATTTGTGATTATCAAGGTCATCCAAATTACATTTCAATGTTTGGCAATTAGGTTTGGAATAATCCATTGTAGCTTGTGCCATGATGTTTTGGTTTGTGCATTGCAATGAAAGTCAAGTTGTGGTTCTTTATTTTCATACAAAACCAACTCATGCATTTGATCATCCATTTTTTTAATAATTATGAAATAACAAATCACAAAAATTCATGAATTTGCACCATCATGCACAACATAAGTATTTTCCATTTTCAATCTCCACCAATGTTTGGAACTATCTTCACATTAGGTTAATTAATATGCAAGCTTACAACAACCATTTCCTCACATAAACATAAAATTCCATAATTTATGCAAGAAAATTTATGCTTATATATATGGTTAAAGATCTTTGGGTTCATTGAGACTTTGGTGTGGATAAATAACCACTTCAAAAAAATATTAAGTATAAACACCTTGAAATGTAATGATGGATTTGTCTCAAAAGTTTATTGATTTTTCCAAGATTTATATATTTCCAACCATGACAAGAACTTACAACGCATTTGGAACCTTGCTATGTTAAATGAAAAGAAACAAGGATTTTAATGTACATATATTGATGCATTTGGGAAAAATATTTGTAAGAAATCATTATTAGCTCAAAATTGATATGTTTTTCATCACAAATTCATTGATAAAAGAAAAAAAAACCAAAAAAATGTATTTAAATAAAGAATAAAACAAATGTTTATAAGTTCAACTTATGTACATGATTAGACATCATATTCAAAAAAATTGAGTGTATTGATACACTTGTATTAATTTAATTCAAATATATGGTGAATATCATACACATGAAAAATTGTCGAAATTGTGAATGGGGGTTGTAGGCTTCAAAGATAATTATTTTGTAAAAAATATTAATGTTTATAATTTATAACATCATGTTAATTGTAAATTGCCATTTTTTACTATTTTTTATTATGTTGCTTTCTATTCAAGTTATTACACAATTAGAACATTATGTTAATTACCATTTTCAAATACAATTACATTCAAAGTAATCAAATTTCAAAGTCCTTAGTTCCACATTGGTAAAATATGTAAATAGATTAACAAGAATGAATAAATCTATTTTCAATTTTGAACATTGTAATTTTTTGTTTGAACACATTATAATTTGACTTTATTAATATCACATCATTTTTTTTTATTATCATAATCAAGATTACCAAAGCAATTGGTTCAATATCTCTAGAATTGACATTCATATTTGTTAATAAAAGAAAAACCTTTTTGAACATTTGAAATCGTACAAATATTTTTAGTTTGTAGAAGCAATTTATGTCAATTGACCCTTTGCATAATTACCATAAATTCAATAAAGGATGCCAATTAGTTCATTGATTGGCATTGTTTCTTTTTAAGTGGCATTTCAACGTGAATGACATCAATTTCTTTCCAAGATAAATTATATATATATATATATATTATCATTATTATTTTTCTTTCATGTAATTTGAGAGGAAAAATGGTTGTTTTCTTTTGCACCCGAAAACTACAACCATAATGTCATGCTAACATTATTTTTCATCCATTCATCAAAATTTAACACGTGGCATTATGAGGATTTTTTGGTGTATTTTTTTTATAAATATTAATATCCATTGTCCAATATGATTATTCATTGTAGATGGTCTTAAATTATGACATGTGGCATCATCAAAAATTCCCACATGGCATATTAATTGAATTTTGAAAACAAAATTCTAGTGACGATATTTCATCGAAACTAGTTTACGTAGGATGGGTCTTTTGATGATCATCACTATGATAATTTCAAAGTCATTCCGAATTATAATTCGTCATAGATCAAATTCCATTTTGAAATTGTGTTTTTTTTTTCCTATTTGTATTTTGTTGTCTATTTTGCACCCTTTCAATTTGTTTGTTTGTTTGTATCTTCTTGTTTGTCTTACACCCTTTCAATATTTTATTCTTTTGTCTATTTATATTTTGTTGTGAATTTCCTTAATGAGTCAAATTTTCATTCGCATTTTGCTTAGCAAATCAAGAATGTAAAAATATATTAATGGTACAAAATGACATATAGAGAAATTTACCAAAAAAATTATCTTCTGAAAATACAAAATTAATTATAACAAAATCGTTATGTTCACATAAAATAATATAATCACCATCATTGGTGGTGTGAAACAATGCAGAGCCCAAATATGTATATATATATATACATACCTAGATAGGTTGGTACATAGCCATAAGTAGGTAAGTTGGCAACTCCTATCTACTTACCTACTTATTTAGGTAGGCAAATAGGTAGGAAAGTAGAAAGGTAGGTAAAATAAAAAGTAGCCACATAAGTTTTTTTATTTTGTTTTGTGTTTAGCCTTTAGGGTTAAGCTTTTATGATCTCATCCTAACATGGCACATGTATTTTAATGTGAGAATACAAAAGAAAACACCTCCTTTATATGTTTGTGAAATGAAATTTTGAAAACAAAATATATTGGTCAAATCTTTTAGTTGCATCCTAATTGCAATTAAGTTGCAAGTATAAAAATGATTTTCCCACGTGCTTTGTGTTTAATTTTAATTTTTAATTAATCTGAATTTTATAATTAATCATCTGACATAATTATTTAAATTGTGATTATTTGAATTAAATATATGATAATTAATTATCATTTTAATTTTTTGATAATTGATGATCTGATTTCAAATGAAATTCATTAATTATTCACCTAAAATTAAAATTTTTATTATCTAAATTAATTTGAATTAATTATCTGATTTTAGATATTTATTTATTCATTATTCAAATTAACTAAATAATTATTATTTAATTTTGATTAATGAATTCATATGAATAGTTTATAATTCAGTTTAATTTTTTTGTAGTAATTAAGTATATTACATATTAATTAATAATCAATAAATTATTAACAAATAATTCATTCCAAAATATTAAATAATAAACAAGAATTTGAATAAACTATATCAAGGTATATAGAAGCATATCCATATGTACACCCTTATTGAATGTTTAATAAAATATATACATTGCCTTTAATTTCACAATTTTTAAAAATTAGATTGATTAATTTATATTAAAATTTAATTATTTAATCTAGTTTTAAATTCATAGTAATTAAATAAATTAAGCCATAAATTAATATTTAATATGTTGTAAATTATTTCTAAGTATTATACGTTAAATATGCCACAAGATGTAACCCTCATGGGTGCTAAGGAGTTATTGATACAAAAATCGGCTATTATCAATTCTGCACTTGTTCATATAGCCTAGAAAAATTCAAGGTGTATAAGCTTGAATACTTTGATATATCTTCAATATAAATATTTTTAATGTAGTTTATGTAACATTGGGATCTAATTTGAAGTTTATAAATTCACACTTTATATGGATATCGAATCAATAGTACCTTATTAATGGCCAAATATTGGCACCATAATAGTGGCCATCCAATTGTAAAATAGTGCCAATATTGTGGCCCCATAGTGGCACATATGTAACAACTAGTGGCACCTAAGCGGCCATGTAGTGGCATAGTTGTGGTACAATAGTGGCAACTTAGTGGCCAACTAGACTTCATAGTTGAAAACCAGTTGTTACTCAACGTGTGGTAATGATTAATCAAGATAGAATAGATCAAGAGAATGGCATGGATTTAAACCATGGAATGAATGAGCTAGATAGGATTAAAACTTTTGGACATTTGATTTGAATTACTTTTGGAGGGAAGTGATTTAAATATAATGTAGTTTCGAAAATTGTGCGAATTGAGGAGATTTTTTTTTTACACACTAAAATGAAACTTAAAGAGCTACTAGAATTAGACAAAGAAACACAATAATATTTCATAATTTTGTTGATATTTGAAACCATAGATTTTTCATGTTTTTCAATTTTGATTTCTACCTTTGAAACTATAGATTTTTTATATGATTCAATCATTATTTATATGTGATAATCTAAATTTTGTGTAATAGTAAGCATGTGTATCTATTTCTAATAGAAAAATTTCCAATTAAACATTTTGCATGTCATGATTCATTACAGTTAAATGAGATTGGGGCAATGGTTTGTGTGTGCATTTCAAATTTTTTTTTGTAAGGTGTTCATTACTCACATTGGTTATTGCAATGTTGGGTATGTCAAATTTAATTCATCATGCCAACAACCCACTAACCATTGACTTGAAGGTGAACATGCCCTTTGAGCCAACAAAAAATCTTTCCATCTATTTTAAGCACTTTGGAGATGCAATCTAATATATTCAAAGTTATTATGAAGTCTATCTTTCATGTAATCCCTTTAATTCACCTTTGATACATTTTGGACATTTTTCAAATCTTAAGGCATTCCTTCCCTGAGTTTTTCAAACTAGAAAAAATAACAACAATGCAAGTGTTGGGGTTAGTGGAGGATGAATGTTGAACATTTTTCATGTTTTTCTTTCATGGAATCAAAATTGAAGAAGTGCTTCAATAACCACTTTCACATTATTGTTGGAATGTACTTTCAAACTTTATATAATTTGAATATATTTCCATATGATGCCACCTTCAAAGATTGGAAAGAGCAAAAACCAAAACAAATATTGGAGCAAATTCTAATGGTTGTGGTTTAAGGTAAAATATCTCAATGACGACGTTTTTTTGACCATTAAATTGAATGGTCTTTTTCATTTAAGAAGTTACTTTTAGTTGGGTTTCAAACTCACAAAAGGCTATCTTGTGATTTTATGCGTGTGTTTAAACATGTTTAAGCGTATGTGTGGGTGAGTTTAAATCAATCAATATGTGAGTGTCCTTAAGTTAATCAATCAATTTGAATTAATCAACTTTATTTACATTTGTTATGAACATTGAATATTTTGTTCCTTTTCCTTCCAACTTTCATTATTGTTTTTTTAGTGATTTGGGCTAAAAAACTTGAACTTATGAACTTTATGTTATGCCTATCCATAGAATACTTGGTAAGTTGTGAATACCTTGTTCCTTTGTCTTCCAATTTTAAGTGTTGTTTACATATTTTGTGTGTTATAGAATTTGAACATATGGTTATGTTATGCTTGTCCATGGCATGTATCCATGATCTTGATCCAAATTGTATGTGAGTCAATTTGTGTACAAGCATGTATAGATGAGTTTGTTTTACTTAATGAGGTTTGTTAGTTTTTGTATATTTGTTGATGGCATTCATATTTTTGCAATGTTAAAATTGTGGATTTGATGCACAACTTTGCATTTATTACTATTGTTCCTTTGCCTTATAGCTTTTATTATTGTACTCAAAGATTTGGACCACAAAAAATATGGTTGTTATGTTATGTGTATGCTTTTAGTTAACTTAAGTCTTGACTCCTAACTAGATTTCTTTTGTGAAAAAATTACTCAATGACAAGCATTGAACCCATCAAGGGGCAATGAACAAGGCCCTTTATGTGAAATGTCTAAGAGATTTTTACGACATTGGCCAAATAATTTTATTATATATTGCCTATGTCTCAATGTTTTAGATATAGATTTTGTAAATTTCACTAGTTTTGGCTACAATAAAGTTGGATATCTTGCCAAATCTTAATGAAATTTTTTATCTTCCACATAGCCAATTTTTCTATTTGTTCAAGCTTTAATTCGCAAGAGGTTTCACATCACATAGATGCAAGTTAATAATACCCCACCGCCTTTATAAAAAAATATTGCCATGTAGGTGGGTAGGGCAAATGAGCAATGTAGGTAGGCTTGGAAGAGGTAGGTTCAGATGGCACAAATAGACATCATATTTTAATTCTACAAATATATTAAGATACGAGATATTAAAATTACATGGGAAGTTATGGTCATATTTGCCAAAATATTTTAAGTTTATCACTTTATTTGACCTAACTTATGTACCAATGGTATTACATAATGTTTGATATTTGTGCACTAAATAAGTATTTTGATTTTTTAAAAAAAACATCATGATACATGATGAAAGTTTTGATGCAATTTTTGATACCCATCCATCAATGACATACACCTACCAATGTTGGGCGGGTATCTGGTTTGGTGGGTGAATTGTGTCAATTCCGATTACTAAATTCCAATCTAGAATCAAGTTTGATTTTGGAATTGGTTTTGGAATGAGGATCGGAACTAGATTACTTTAAAGAACCGGACCCAATATGCGTTTCCTAGTTCTATTTATGTGTGGAACTGGAATTAGGATTTTTGAAATTGAAAAAAAATTGGAAAATAAAAAAAAGAAAAAAGAACCAAGGACTAACCTGAGGTTAACTGCCAGTTCCAATCCGAGTTGAACTGGAACCGGCGGTTTTCCATAAAAGTAAAGAACCGCCTAATACTGGTACCTACTACCTAGCGTCAAGCATTGTGTGAAGTGTCTTTATCGAGGGCCCAAACAGATCAGGACCTGGGTCTCGAACAAGGACACCCTGTTTTTGAGACGTGGAAGTGGCGGGGAAGAAGTTCTTTGCACACGAAGAGGAGGAGGAGGAAGAAGAAGAAGAGGAAGGAAAGGAGAAGCGCATTCGGGTCACTTCGTCGCTTACCTGTGCGTCTTCGGTGCTCGTCAACATGGTAGGCTTCATCTTTGCACGCCTTCTTGGAGCTTTTTGTTCCCTTTCTTCAATTCTCTTATGGAATTTTGTCTGCGAGGGACGAACCTTTGAGTGTCTGGACGATGGATTAGGGTTTTCTTGTTGAAGATGATAGGGATGCACTAGGGTTTCTGGACTTGCCTCTACGTGCAAGTTTCTCCAGGTAGAAAGTTTGTGAAAGGGTGGCTGATGAACGGAATTTTAGGAGATTTACGGGGGAATTGATAAGCAGGCTGTTTTGAGTGTTCTTTTGCTTGCCTGTTGTGGCGACTTTTAGAGAGATGTTTGAAGTTTAAAATGTGAAACTTCTTCAAACTTAGTTTTGGTTAGGGTTTGCTGCTGTTGTCTTCCTTTTTCGACAGTGTGAGAAAGGAGGTTACTTTCAGCCTGGAAACCCATACGAAGTCATTTGTGGTTCTTTGTGCAGGCTAACGCAGCGTCAGGGATGGCTGTTAGTGATGATTGCAAACTGAAGTTCATGGAGCTGAAGAGGAAGAAAACTTACCGGTACATCATCTTCAAAATTGATGAGAAAGCACAGCAGATCATTCTGGAGACAACAGGAGGGCCAGAGGAAAGTTACGAGGATTTTGCATCACATCTACCTGAGAATGATTGCAGATATGGAGTTTATGACTTTGACTTTGTCACTGATGACAATTGTCAGAAGAGCAAAATATTCTTCGTTGCATGGTGAGCCATTTCACATGCCAAGATCAGTCTTCTTTTGTGTAGTGCAATCTTGAAATTTGTTCTAGCTGTATATTATTACCCCCCAGTTTGCCTTCACCGGTATAGTTGGAGCTGCCTTTGATGTTATTCATGTTGCAATTCCAGATGAAGTTGAAAGATTCTGTTTGTTTCTCTTGCATCTGAGATTGTGCTCCCTTTTCACAAATGGTTTTTTTATGTTGCTGCATGATGCATGGGAAATCAACTATAATTCCAGGTCCCCAGACACATCACGAGTTAAGGCTAAAATGACTTACGCAAGCTCAAAGGACAGATTCCGGAGGGAATTGGATGGCATTCATTATGAGCTTCAGGCCACAGACCCTACAGAAGTGGGCTTGGATGTCATGAGAGATCGTGCTAACTAAAATGGGAAAGTTTTGTTCTGCATCTCATCAACTTTGGGAGTCCGGAGTTCAGATTTCGAGGAAGTTTTCTGAGTGCTTTTATCCTCAACAGCAGAAAGCCTTGGACCTTGGTGTTTGTAGGTTACAACAGAACTTGCTTGCTGTTTCTTTTGATGTGCATATTGTCTGAGTGCACTATACACTGTGTACTGTATGCAGGCTCTGACCCATTTGAAATTCCAGAATGATATTGTCGATCGGCCATGCTCTAGTGACCTATTGTTAGGCCTGTTGGGCGACAGAAAGCTTTCTTGTCTTCTGTTCATCATTTCGTAACAGCTGCAGAGGGCAAGACAGACCATTGATGCATGAAAATCCTGTTATTGTTCTCAGTCTTCTTATCTTGTTTAAGAAAGTTAGTGGGCAGCATATGTACACATGGGAATGAGTGAGGCTAGAGATATGTTGGAAGGAACAGCTTGAGCAGACTTGGCTTATTCTATGTTGATTGTTTTGCCATTCTACAAATGTGACTGCTTGTGCTGCAGTGAATGTGATATTGCTTGCAGTACATTGTTCTTTTCTACATTATTGCTCAGTGCAAAGTTAAAGTTCAATCTGATAGCAGAGATGTGAAGTGATAGGTGTTCCTGTTTTTCATCTGGGTTTTCAGGAAGGCTTTGCAGAAAAAATCCCCTTGTGATGCATCTGGGAATTTTGCTAGTTATTTTGTAGAACACTCATCAGAACAAGAAGCATTAGTGTATTTGCCAGATAATTCTTCAAATTTTGCATGTGAACTTTAAACATTGTATGTAGAATGCATTGGACACAAAAGTTCATCCATCTAATACAAGGGCTGGGTCTTTGTGGGTTTTGGTCTTGTGGGGGTCTTATTGTACAGGTTGCTTTGGTTTGAAGCTTCACACTAAAGCATTTGTTTATGGTCTCTGGCAGCTTAGAGCTTGCAGCTTTGTTGTTTAAACACAGTGTTGGGAAGATTGGTAGTGAAGACTTCCACAAAAAGCTTGATAGACCACAGAAACCAAGCAAGGACATGATTCCTTCCATGGGTGTTGTAGCTGCTTTATTAACAGTGGCTAGAATGGACGATGCACTGGGACATTTCTGTATGTTTTTGAGGGCTTTCCTTTTGCGATTTGTACACTATTGTAGAGGACTCTGGAATTTCCGAGTGTATTTGGAGGGCACCTTATACCTGTCAATATCCCTTCTAATGAGTGGACATTATGTCTACACCTTTCCAGAAATGATCTTGCAACATGCTAGCTTAAGTTGACAAATACTCTGTGTGCTGGTGGATGGGCACAGTATAGAGCAGGAGGAGGGGTATGAGACTCATTCTCTTGACTTTACATCAGTTTAAAACATTTGACATCTCAGATGATGCTCTTGGGTAATGCAGCAACTTGATAATGGAAAAGAGTGTATTCGATTTCAGAGTTCATCTGTCCTGCAAATGGTGCAACTCCCAGCCCATCACAAACTATTGGAAATCTCAAAAGGGTTTTGATTTACCTTTCAAAAGCCTAGTTGCTCTGTTAATTGTAGTTTTAAGCCACCTGGGTCATGCAATTTCTTCCGTATTCCAAGCAGAATTGACCAAACAATTGAACAAAAATAGACAATCATTTGTGGATCATCTTCCACTGTAACAGCAACCAATAGTCCATGAGGAATGTTTAATGTGCATTTACAATGACAAGTGTCTCACTAACTAACTATGATTGCCTCATTGCTAATTGTCTCCACTTCAGCAATATATCGAACTACAAGATAGAACAGTAGCAATCTGTCTACTTATTTATGCCATGTGCTTGCTGACAGGGATATCAAATTACCCAGGACAAACAGGTGTAATATCAGAGCATATATATATGCATGCATGTAGAATCTTGTACCAGTTGCAAACCTGTTTAGCTTTATGTCCATGCCACAATCACTGCCCAACAGCAAGCAGCACTTCTATATGAGAGAGACAAAAGTTCACTTGTTTCTTTGACACCTAACTTGACCCAAATGGGGTCAGATGTACTACTCTCTGCTGCCACCCATTGCACCAAAACTAAGAACCTGAGCATCAAAGAGATTTGGCCACCTCCACTCACCAGTGGACACAGGATCACAGCTTTAGTTGAGAATAAGGACACATGTTGGGCAACAACATCTGGTGATTCTTGTTGTTATTCAATGGTAGTTTTGATGCTATGAGCTATGCGTCCCGATTGTGTCGGTTGGTAATTTTTGTCAAATGCAATTCCATATTGAACAGTTCAACCTGTGGTTGTCCAGTACCATCCCTGCCATAACGTGATTCGTTGAGTCACTCATATGACAGCTACATGGCATCATCATGTTCTTTCTACAAACACATTTGATATTTTTTTAGAGCAACAGTGCTGTGCACCAGTGTTGTTCAAGTATATATTCGGGATTTAAAAATTTTGTTGGCTTTAACAAATTGTGCAGGTCCACCTTTTTGGATATTCCTCATGCTCAATGCCATGCCAGAGGGATCTCTGGAGTCTGGTATGGGTTAAGGAAGGGTGTGGGTTGTGGGGTAGCTGCAAGCACTTGTGGGCTTTTTTTGAAAAGGCAAATCACCCAACAGTATGAGCAAGATTAAATGGAGCACTGGGCTCAATGCTGTCACAGTACAAGTTGCCTTACTTAAAAAGCTTTCCTCAGAATCCTTGAATGTTATTGTACCTGATTTTATGATCATAATTATTTAAGTGATATCTGAATGGTGTGCAGCAGTGTTTTTTTTTTTGGGGTGATTTGTCGCCAAAATGCAACTCCTAAAAGGGCCTTGCAAATTGCCCATTGATTTTATTTAAATTTTTTTTTGGGGGTGAAATTGGCTAAAAGCTCCCTCCTACCACATGTCATGGCCATATCAACTATCCTGATTATCCCTCATTGCCTGCAAATGGTGCACCGTTTTTTATGTTGTTGCCATCTCCTTTCTCACTATGCCTCCAACATATGATGTGCCAATCCAACCATTGATTTCGATTGTCAATCGCACCGTCCATCAAACCTTTGATTGCCAATCCCATTGTTCATTAGACCTCCCTTGGTCATATACTTGCCCTTGTATATATGGCCATTGCCAATCTCCACCATTGATTAGATTCGAGATTGCCTTACATCAACCTTGCATCATTAGATGTGGTCATTCACCAATTATTATACACACTCCTTCCCATGTGACCCCAAGCCCCCACTTCAAAGTTCAAAGGTTTTTGCCAACAAGGTTTAGTGCTTGATTGTTCAAATGTGTCATGTTTTGTGTGTAGATTGTTTTTATGTTTTCTTGTTGGTGGTGTTGGTTTCATGTTGAATTTAATGTTCATGGTTGCAAATTAAATGTAATGCAAGGGCGCAATAGACAATAACATGACTAAAAAGTTTATACTTGACATTGTTCAATGTGTATGCTATGAGCTTGAGGTGCATGAAATGACCTATAATGCACAACATTAAATCAAGTTGTAAAACACAAAACATTAGGTTCTTCTTTTCCTCTCTCCCTTTCAATTCATCTTGTTTCCTATTTGTGTCTACATGTTGCAACTTGCATTGAGATTTTTATGAACATTCATGTTGCATGTCTATGTGTCGCAACCCTAACCTTGGGCTCGCGACCAAGGCAAAGGCTTGCAAGGTTGCGGGCCAAGAAGAAAGCCCGGGAATCACATGTCATGCTCCCGAGAGTGTAGGAGAGTGTGGGGGAAGAAACTCTCACACTCCCACGTGAACTCCCACTTTGAAAGTTGGAGTCCCAATGAACTCTCAAATCTTCAGAGAACGATTGTAGGGCTCAAAATTCATTGGATTGAGGTGTCATTTATATCATTGGAAAGCTCTTGGAACCTAAATGTTTGAAATGGGATTGTATGACACATTTGGACACCTAAAACAGAAGTTATGGTCAAAAGAAAGGTCATGAGTCAAATTGGCAATTTGACTCCCAACCACTAAAAATCGGGAATCACCCCTATTCCCTTACGTGCAGGTGGCGTGCGACATACCGTTGGAAGCCCTTAACAAGGGCTAAAACTTTGTTTTAGACCTCATATCAATCAGAGGTTTGAAGACAAAGTTATGGGCCCCCAAAGTCATGGAAGTCCCAACTTTGGGAATTTCGGGACTCCCACTTAAGAATCCCGGGACAAAATGCCATTTGGATGCTGGTCTCGTGGCCATGCACAAAGTATATTATAAGGGGGAAAGTGGTGGCTTCCCCCAAGTCTGGGCCGTGGTGAGTCTTGTGAGTTCGAGTTTACCCATGGCTTGTCCTAACACCAAAAATGTTCCAGCTATACACTAACCAACTTATTGTTTAGTTTGTGCAGGTCTGTGTGAGTGATTGATCGCTTGTCATTCTTCCTAGTCCCATCCTAGAGCTCCAACACACCCCTTTACCCTCAAAGTGCTACGAGCCAAAAAGTGTGCCCCAATTTTTTATTCTTCCGTTGTTTTTCACTTCAAACTCACATTTGAATCCATCAAGGAGTTTGGGAGCGCGTCATTATGTGTGCATTATAAGGTCTATAGTGTTGAACATTCATGTTGTATGTATGCATGTGCATTATGAGGTCTATAGTGCCAAAGCAATGATTTCACTACAAGTGTTTAAATTTTTAAATTCAAGTTGTTTTTTAGTGGTGAACACAATGTCATTGCCCCATGTTGGATCAGATGTTCAAGGTGTGTTTAATAACACTCCAAGTTTATTTAATAACACTTTAACTCTTTAATCAAATAATAATCATGATATGATAAATGAAAGGTACCTATTGATGTTGAGCCTTTTGACCAAAAATCAAAAAAAAATTATGAAAAAATTTGGGTGTTTCAAAATACATGGGCAAAGTCAATCATTGGGGATGATGGTTTGGTCACTCAAGTTCAATGCACACATTTTGTAGCAAGATAGAAGGAAAGGTGAAAATATTAATTCCCAAGCTTGACACACTTCAAAAGCATATCAATCATTGAAAATAACATTAGCATCTTTAAGCATTTTCAATGGGATTATTATTACAACCAAGATGTTACACATTTCAAAAATTAGATTTTTTTTATGGGTGAAATCATGAATATGTCATGACCTTGATACAACCTAAAATTCACTTTGGGGCTCAAGTTTACACAAATTGTTTTTGTTTTCCACATTCTCCTACATGAAAGGCCAATGTTGGAATATGAATTATTGAGGGAGTTGTTTTTGTTGTTGAAATTCAATAACACCCCATCAAAACATTGGTCAAAATACTAATGGTTGGCAAATTGTAAAGGCCATGCATCATTGCATGATTGTAGTCCTTTCTAAGGCATTATCTATTGTTTCAAAAATTAATTATGTCATTATTAGTGTAGATGAAATGACCACTATTAAAGTTTAGTAGTGGATCAATATCCTTCTATACATGATCACAAATCGGAAACACACTCCAATTTTACAGGCACTTGAAAAGGTTGAAGGGGGTGCAAATGCATATAACATTAAAGGTGTCATTTTGGATGCCATGGGCAGATATGGGGGTTTTACAAATTAAACCATGGCTTCCAAGTGGATTTGTTTTAGATGTGATGGTGATTTATTGTTTCAAGGCATTTGGTATGTGGTGATTACATAAATAAGGGAGCAAATTGCCCCTTACATCATTGGTGTGCATTGTATGGCACATCAAACTAACATGAATATCCTAGTTTTGACCAAAATGTCATTGGTTGCATGCATTGAAAATATGCTACAATATTTGTATACCATTTTTCACATGATCAAGAGAAGGCACTAAAATTTGTGAACCTTGTCAAAATATAAAAAACAAAAGAATTAAAGTTGTTGCACAATGTTAAAACCCATTAGATATTGATCCTTTGAAACGCATGTTAAAGGAATATAACTTTTTTGTTGCAAAGATGTGCATGGATGCGTAAGCTTGTTTGGGAGAATTTGAATCTTTTATGTGATTAGGAGTTGGTTATAGGTATGCACATTTTGATTAAGTTTAAATAAAGATTTTTTTTAAAAAAAATCATCAATGTTGGAAAATTGGCAAAGGTTAAATTATACCAACTTTATGTTGATCATTTTTATAAGTATGGTGATGATGTTATGAATTCATTGTTGCTTATGAACACCATAATGAGCCACTACCCTTCACATAGGTTCCACATCATTCTGATGTTGATTTTTACACATTACCATACTTGGCATTCAACATTGGGGGCTAAAACTATGGTTTCCATTAGCATGGAGGTTTTGATGGTGCTTGTGTTTGAATAACCAATCTACCATGGTTGAAATGGTGAATGTTACACATTTTTAAAAATTATTTCAAACTTGTGTGTTGAATTATCTCATAGGTTCTTTGATGTGGAAATCGTGAAAACCCTTGGCATGGTGTACACAAGTATTAGTTATGTGAAAAAAAATTTACCAAGAACTTCATACCCCACATGGATCAAATTATAGTTGCATTTTGTGTTGATAAGAAAATCAAAAGGGTATTGTAATTCTTGGGATCTTGATCCAAGGATATTTAATGTGCAAGCTTTTTACTTCATATTCACCATGAATCATAATGCAGAGACAATAATGTAAGAATGGTCAAGAACAAAACAAAAACATAATTTGAAGAAAACTAAAAGATTTAATAAACAAGGAATTTGGTAATGGATAAAAATTAAATAACTTTATTGATTGAAAAAAACATGATGCAAGTTAGGGTTTAGGGTCATGCATTTTTTCTTGAAGTTGCCATTTGAATCTTGTGAAGGTAGGTTCTTCTTTTGAACTATTTGTATTTTTCTTCCAAAAATACAAGTTGGGATGTATGATTTTATATGGCATGTGGATGTAGGTAAAAATTACAATTTTGATTATGAGATCCATTCATTTTTCAAGTTGTGTAGGTGTTGGGTTGGATGTTCATAAACATTTGTTTGTGGAATGTTTATGTGGGTGCATGATTTCACAACCTTAGCCTTGGGTTTGTGACCAAGGCAAAAGCATGGAAGGGTGTGGGCCTAAAATGCAACCCGGGAATCACATTTGTATTTCCAAGATTGTGAAGGAATGAACCCACACACTCCCAAGTCGATTCCCACTTTGGGAGTTGGAATCCCTATGGAGTTTTGAATTTTCAAATATGCATTTTAAGGGTCAAAACTCATAGGATTAAAGAATTATTTATATCATTGAATTTTTTTTGAAATGTAGGTGTCTAAAATGGGCTTGCATGACCCATTTGAGTACTTATAACACAAGTTATGGACAAAAGAAAGGTTGAGAATCAAAGTGCCAATTTGATTCATGGCCATTAAAAGTCGGGAATTGATTTAAAATACGTGCGTATAGGTGGCATGCCACATATCGTTGGAAAGTTTTCAATGAAGGATACAACTTTGTTTTAGACCTCACCTTAATTGAAGGTCTGCACAAGAAGTTATGGCCTTTCAAAATGTTGGGAGTTTCAATTTTGGAGTCCCGAGACAAAATGACATTTGGATGTAGCCCTTGTGGCTAATCACGAAGAATATTATAAGGGGGAACGTGGTGGCTTCCCCCAAGTCCAAAATGTGGTGAATCTTGTTCGTCCGTGTATGCCCGTGGTTCATCCGTGCACCAAAAGTGCTGCAACTACACACTAACCAACTTATCGTTTGGTTTGTGCAAGTCTGTGTGAATAATTGACCCACCTGTCACTCATCCTAGTCCCCATCCTGAAATTCCAACACACCCCTTTACCCCCAAAGTGTTAAAGTCTACCATTTATGCATGCTTGTAGCAAAAGTAATTTCCATGGCCACACATTGAATAGACAAATTTACCACCATTCCAAACACCTAAAGCCAATTCTACTACCATCTCAAAATACCATAACCAAATTTGTTTTTTAAATCCAACTAACATAACTAAATTTATTATGTACTTGAAAATACAATAGCCTTGAGGCCCTAAAAAGGTGCCCTTTGTAGCCATACATTTAATCAATAAAAATTTGATTATCACAAAATCAGCATTTTTGTCACCACAAAAGAAGCCATTATGGCAATTAACAAATTTACAAAACAAAAACATTGGTGTGCAATGTGGTTTTTAAAAAACTTTTGGCACCTTGGTGTGAAAACAATGTGATAATCATTAAAAAGTTTTTTTGGGAAAAAAATGGACCAAAGTCTTCACATTACGAGAAAATAAATTCTCAAGTTGCCATATGTAAACAATAGGTTCCAACTTCCAACATGTCCCCAAAATATAAAAGAAGTTTTAAGTTTTTATACTTTCTTATCTAACTTGTAGCCAAATTTGGATGTCCTCTTATAGATGATTGCCAACCTCACAAATTTGAAAATATATATATATATATATATATATTGTGAACTAATGTTAAGTTGTTTCATTTGAGTAAAATGAAGGTGCTAGGAATAATGTGAACGTAGCCTAATGGGATATTTGTAGTTAACATAATCCTAATGT
>Ga0209611_10003482_pt1 | contig 27250 bp, 16 predicted proteins | sample S1TSphgellanicum_3_FD_187693 | JGI IMG/M metagenome (GOLD analysis project Ga0209611, IMG submission 187693) | Host-associated microbial communities from peat moss isolated from Minnesota, USA - S1T2_Fc - Sphagnum magellanicum MG (SPAdes) (version 2) | ecosystem: Host-associated > Plants > Peat...
AAAAAAAAAAAAAAAAAAAAAAAATTGATTCTGGGCTGTCCAAGGCCTAAATATTTTTTTTCTGGTCTTCCCTTAAATCCGTCCCGTCATCAAGTCGGACGGACATTTCATCGGGACGGACAGTAGCTAAAAGAAAAAAAAGGTAGTCTTGGTCAATACAAAAAAACAAAAACAAAAAAATTATGGGCTGTCCAAGGCCTAAATATATTTTTTCTGGTCTACCAAATCTTTTGCCTCAAAAAATCAGATTGCCCCCGATTTCTTTTTTATCTGGAGTGAGTTACATCTGGGGAAGTTATATCTGGGGAAGCTCCTCAAAAAATCAGATTGCCTGATTTCTTTTTTCTCTGGAGTCAGTTACATCTAGGGGAAGTTATGATTGGAAGAATTTTCCAAACACTGCCCGGACAGATAGACAAACAGACATCACTGTTACTTTAATATATAAGATCAACTATCATTTCAGTTACCTTGGCCAGCTTCTTCAACACATGTTTGTCAATTATTTATTTATTTATTTTGAAATTATTATTTCCAAAAAATGGAATATTCATTGAAAATTCAGTATTTTCCTTCACAAATTTATGTTATTTGAATTTTGTTTTCTTTCCCTGAAAATTCCAACATTTCTGAAAATACTATAACTAGTGATGAAGCTCCCAAGGTGGGAAATTTCCTATAAGTGTGCATTATGACCTAGTGGTGGACCCTGGAACCAACCCTAGGGTGGGAATGACCAGGTTCTTTTTCTTTGGGTTGGGTTAAATGGTTGACTAGGGTAATGAGGCCACAGGATTGGAGCATAACCTTGGACTATCCTAGGCACAAAATCATTTAAACTGGGTTTAGGGTTTAGGGCAAGGCATGGTTAGGGTTTAAGGCATGGTGGGGACTTGGGGACCCAAAGTTTGCATGAGGCCTCTCGTTGCACTTTTAGTGTGTTAGAAAGCTCCCAACAAAGTGGTGCACATTTGTCATTTTGCGATTTTCAAACCAACAAATGCAAAAAAAAAAAAAGGATTTTATAATCATTTCTTCATTGAAAGTAATTTTAAATTAAAATTCTAAAAATTAATTTGTCATTAAAAATTAATTGTATGTATTAACATGTTTAAACACTTGGGTCAATGACACTTGAATCCACATTTGAACCAATAGGATTTGAACCATTTAACCAATCAATAATTTTTCATCACATTCATCCTTATGTTTGTATTTTTCCACATCACATAGGTGATGGGTCATTGTTAAATGTCAAAATATTCTTGCTACATTTGGGGGCCCAATGTTTTGTTTTAATTTTATTTGTGACCACCTAGTCTCTAAGTCCATTTAAAAATTATCTTGTTTTTTTCAAATTTTAATTAATTTGAATTTTTTATTTTTTATTTCTATTATTTTTGGCTAGCCCTCTTAGGAATTAATTAGTGTCGACGAACATGAGTCGTAGGTATGGTATACTCAGGCAAACAACACATGAACTCACTAGTCCAAATAAAAGTGATGGTACTAAGTGGATACAAAACCATTTAAGGCCAACCAATTTTGTGTCATGGACCATGAAATTGTGTATTTTTAATATGAATTTGGTACAAACTACAAATCAAATATCTACAAATCTATATGACATACATACATACATACATACATACACATGAATTATTTAATGTTTTCCTTTTTCCTCTTTCAATTGACCTATCCTCAAAAGGAATTGGAAACACATAGAAGTTGCCAAGAGGAAAATGATGCTAAAGGCCTTTTTCTATCTTTCCATTGGGAAAGGAAACAAGAAATGATTTTATTCTAGATTATCTGATATGACCACCATAGACAAAATTCGACAAATTGTACAAGTACACTTCATTTGCATTCTACATAGTTGTAGACATTCCCTTGAACTTTTTTTAAAAAGTGGCCAATGGTCATCAATGCAATGAGGAGTGAGAACCTCTAATGTTAATCCTAACATCTCTCTCTCTCTCTCTCTCTCTCTCTCACACACACACACACACACACACACACATATATATATGCAAAAGTTTGTCATCCATGTTTGTCATCCATTTCATCTTATGCAACCTTTCATCCTCACTTTTTTCATTGGACTTAGTTTTTTGCCATTTTTTTGGGCTCATTTTTGTTGATACAAAAATTGACTACCTATTTAACTTAAGAGTAGCTTATGATGTCATACACAAGTAATTCCTTGCAAAACATTGGGTGACAAATTACTATGTCCAACATATGGTTGAATAATGTTGGTGTACTTAATAAAGAAAGTGGGATTTAACATTTTATTTTATTTTATTTTTCACTATTTACGTAATTTGTAGTGTGATCATCCTATGAAAATTGGTTGTTGAACAATACTTGATGCAATTGGAAGAAGGAAAAAGGAGCTACATATATATTCACCTTTGATGCACTTCACCCATCATGGTTTGGAAAGAAGAGAAAAAAAGTTGTCATTATTGAATTACCCTCACAATTCCTTTTTTTATTATTACACTGAGATACTCTAATAATGCATTAGAGTATTTCCTTGAAGAAAAATACTCTAGTTCAAGGAAACACTCTAGCACATTATTAGACAAGAGTACTTTAAGTAAGTAGGGAGTATTCCAAGTTGGACAACAATAAATGTCTCTATTCCAACCTTTGTGTTTGTGAAACCACTTATTTTAAGTCTATGTTCAAAGTTTCCACACTCTATGCTATTGGAGGTGCGTTCATACGTGGTGTTAGGGATTCTCATGTTGAGTCTCTTAACACCATACTAACCATTTAGGACTTAAACTTAGTTTATCATGGAAATTTTATGTTAAGCCAACATTCACTTAACATTAAGTTATCATCCACATTGAACATTGAATGCCACCTAGGATGCCACCTAAATTTTCATTTCACATGGACTTAACATTAAGTGTGAATGCAACAACATAGGTAAGATAAAAAGCCATTAAGGCTTTGAGCTGTATACCCTTGCATATAGTATACACCACAACTTAGGTGCATTTATTAGAGATTTGAAATTGGACATGATCTAAGGTAGATTATTACATGGGTGTTAAGCACTCCAAGGTTTTGTCCATCAAGTGAATGAGCCTTCTCATCACATGCAGACATGTCCCCCATTTGAATTTAGAAACCTTTTGTGCTTTACACTGGGGAGGGCCTACTTGCTTGATTTTTGGGCCTATGCCCTTAGGCTACCTTGAGGCAAAGACCTTCAGGTTACCCTTCAGGCTATGAGCCTCAAATTTGGGGAGGTGTTGGGGAGTAGGCCTTCTTCCCCTATACATATACCCTTTAGATAATGGTTTTTTTGAAATGGATTATTTAAGTTGTACATATAATTATGATGACAATACAACCATCATCTAAGTATGGTAAAATGCATACTTGCACAACATTGGTTAACCTTAGGGGTTTTCTTCCTAATCCATATATATGATGAAAAATACTTGATTTGTGACCGTGGTGGTGCAATGAATTTTTTGGTGCTGAATTTTTGCCATTTTGTGAAAAGTATTTTCAAAAACAGCTTCACTGAAATGTGAAAAAAAAAGTTCTAAAAATTTGCCCAAAACCACCACAACTACCTACAACATGATTTTTTTGGTGCTTAAGATTTTTTTATTTTCATATTTTGAATATTGCCAAATATGGCAAAATACTAGGATTGACAATCACCACTTGAGCAACATCATAAAATTGAAAAAAAGACATTGAACTAGTATGAACACACCAAATCCCATATGAAATTTCAAATTAATAACTGCATTAAGTTGAAATTACCTTGAAGTGGGTGACCTCACAACATAGCATCACCAAAAAAATAAACAAGCATAGATCCCAACTTATAAGCAAAAAATAAACACTATCTACCAATAGCATAAATGTTTGTGTACCCTATTGTTAATTTTAATAGGTACCCACATTGTTAAGCAAGGGTATTAACCAATGTTGTAAGAGTATTTAATTTTTTCTATAACCTTTGGGTCAGGTGACAATTAAGTACTCAAATTATTGACCCATCAACTAAGAGTATGTCTTGACCCCCAAAAACTAAATCCAGAACAAATGCAAATTAAAATGAATGAAAATTTTGTTAAGTCCAAAGTTGTTGAGTTGCGTTTGGGTACCCACAATCATATACCCATTTGTGCATATCAATATTCGGTATTTATCTCATTACACTCTTGGTTGGTAAAAACAAATCAAGCACAATTTATAGGATTTGAAATTGTTAGAACAATTTTTCAACACCAAAAACCACAAGAATGTTTTTCAACTTTTTAATCATTACAAACTTGAAATGTGAAACTAGAAAACACAATTGAATTTATTTGACCACAAAATAAGCTTTAACTAACGTAAATGTCCACAAACTTCGAAACTAAACAACACACATGTAACATTTGTTACTCAACATTTCCAAAAGCGAGGTCTAAAAACACATGCATAAATATAACAAACCAAGTCCTAAGGTTGAAAAGACAATTACAATATACCCACCCAAAAAAAAAAAAGACATTGAGGTGCAAAGCTAGTTATCTAGATCTTCTTCCACATTTTCATCTTGAAACTCTAATTCCAATAAATATAATGCTTCCACTTCATTAGAGCCATCTTTTCCAAATTTTACTCATCCTTGTGGTTCCACAACATGGCTCACTTGGGAATCATTAGGCCAATTTTTCGCTACAAGAATCAATTGGTCCAAGTTTTTAGAATCTAAGTGACATTGCCTAAGACTAGTAATTAAACCAGCAATTGATAAAACCCTTTTCATTTCTATTTGGCTCCCAACAATGTTAAAATTTTGTTGTGCAAAAAATCCTATAATTGGGTATTGATTCTCATGAGCCTCCCACCAATGTAATGGATTTACACAATCCTTAGGTTCCACTTTAAGGTTACAAAATCAATCCGACTTTTGTTTCACGCACATCACACACAATGTTTGAATTTTTCAATTACCAATACAAAAGATGTATAATTCAATATTGGAAACCTTACTTGTAGCTTATAACAATTGAACACATGTATTGATCAATGGAGACTTGTAATTGAGTTTAGAAATTATTTGTGCAAATTCTAATGAAGCATCTTCATTAGAAACACTAGAGTCAAAAACAACACATTCATCAACTTCATCATTGACAACAATTGGAGTTGTCATTTTCTCCTTTACATGTTTCTTTTGATAAATAGAAAGCAAAAAGTAAGAACAATAACAAATTGGTCATAAAGAGTTGTGAGATGAGACTTGATGCTCAACCCACATAAGACCTAGAAATGGAAACTACTTATATGAAGGATCCAACAACAAAGTTTAACATATTGTGTGTTTTATTTCAAAGTGTGTGTATGCATGAAATCCAAGAAAGGTCCTTAGATGTTAAGAACTTCATCTTGCATATGCACAATCAAATGCTTAATCAAGGAATCAAAGTTCAATCTACTCCCAACCTTCACTTATGTTTCAAGAGTTGTCTCTCTTGTTCAAACTTGATAGCTAATGAAATTGTTGAATTTGAAACATCATTTAATAACCAATCACCTCACCTATGATTGATAACACATGCATTTAACACAAGAGATAAGGTGGAAAAAATTGCATCCACAATGATTTTCATGTGACCACTGAGAAGCCCAACATGCGCTCAAGAAAGCCCAATTTTTTTCTTTTGGGTTTGGGGTGAGGGGTGGCGGGGAGAGAATTTTTTATCATCCCCAATGTGTTCCCACCAAGTTCCAATCAAATTCCCCCCAAGGTTCTTATTGTATTCCCCCAAGATGTTCCCAATAACATCACATTTTTATCCCATATGGTTTGGTCAAAGTTGAAATTTCACATAATATATATATATAAAGATGGCCCAAAATAGCACCTTTGTCCTCATGTATTGGGATGGGCCTAATGTTTCCAGAAAAGACTATGATGGGCCAATCAAAATGGCTTATTCCCACCAACATGGGAAAAAAAAAAGAATCTGGTTGCACCACGTAACTAACCAATAGAACTAAACAATAGAGCAAGTGATAAATAAGTACCCTGCAACAAGGGATTAATTAGTTGTGAGGGTACATTGCAAAGTTCCAATTATTTTTCATTGCAATGAGTCTCTTTAATTTACCCATCACCAAAAGAATTCTGAAATTTTGATGATCCCCCCCCCCCATTCCCCCAAATAGAAATTCACACTGACAATACAAACTCATAGAATTGCTTCAGTCTAGCTTCAGTAAGGTACATAGGTCAGTGAGCGAACATTTAAGAACTGAAAGAAGGTCGAATCCTTACACAGTTTTCCTCTCCTTTTGAAGTTCAAAAAACACCTAGGGCTTACAACATTGCTAAAATTGCTCAATTCAATAAAGGAACGGGCAAGTTATGAAGTGTTTGGTGTGAGGGGGCTCAGCTCAGCGTTCAGTGATACATGAATTAATACAGATTAAGATTTCAAACTTAAATTTTTTTTGTCTTTGCATCTTTGCCTCTGGAATACAAAGAAATTTTGTTAATCCTCAGTTGGCAAATCCATCAGGTTTTTAATCACTCAATATGGACTAAAAATGAGGAAAATATGAGGCTGCAATTACAACTAGAGAGGAATCGAGGAGACCCAATTTTTTCAGAAAAATTGAAGCAAACTTCTATCTCTCATCCTCCTCCTGTGTTTTTTAAAGTTACTCCTTTACTTCTGATGCTCAAAGAACATTTTGTAGCCCTTCAGTTTGAGCATCCCATGATACAAAAATTACCCAATTTGGTGGAAAAAATGAGTAAAATATTGGAAAGTGTTTGATCATAAGTATTGTGTTTGATGATGGGCAATTCTATCCCAAGTGTTAGAGTCTAATGTCCTGACTGCTCAAACCTCAGGCCCTTGGCATCTGGCCTTTGGGGGCCCATTATTTTGGGTGGGCATTTCACAAGTGGGGATCATCCATAATAAGATGATTTAGCCAGATTTGGCTACATACTAGATATGAAAGTTGGAAAAAAAGAGAATCTTTCTATATTCTTGGCTACCTACCATAAAAATCTGGGAATTTTATTTTATTTTTTTAAATTTTCAAAATCTGGCGAATTTGGGTCATTTTTTCCCCATGAAAATTCCTTTGTATAGGTTGAAATCATATTATTCAGGTCGAAATTTGATGAAATTTCATCCTCAAAAAAAAAAAGCTGAGAATTAGTACATAGCTAGCTGCTCATCACAGCGGTTAACTATTGGACAGAAATGTAATGAAAAAGTGTTTCCTATCCATACACACACCCCTCACCATCCACCCTTCCCCATTGGTGAAACTGGTGGGGATGGTGGATTGCGGGTTGTGATGTAAACAGTGCCAATTTTAGGCCCGCTTCAGCCAAAGTGGCAAGAAAGGAAAGGGAGTGAAGGGAAGGTTCTTAGTACCTAGAGCAACGTCTGGGCGGTGCAGGTGCAACGTGCCCATGAGCATCGATCGACAAAGTAACCAAATTATTTCCGTCTTTTGACAAACTGCGAAGAGTTACACAAGTGCTGAAAACTATGCAAAAACTCCCAACTTGAATATTGGAAAGAGCAATCGGCACACCGCAGTAGCATCTATTGCAGTGGCATCTATTATTAGTGTATAATTAATTCACTCACACAAATTCAGACTAAGTTAGCGCCTCCGTCGCAGCAGCAGCAGCCGCGGAGGCCACGCAACTCTACTCGCCGCGGATCTCCTGCCACAAGCGTTCAGCGAGATGGCGGTGGCAAAGCATGCCTCCTATACTTTAACACCTCCGATACTTCACGACGATTTCATGAGGCACGAGCAGCTCCTACCAAAACTCCACTCACTCCAACAACCCAGTCCCGGTCCGGTTCTTACTAGGCCCGGACCAGAACCGGCAGTTACACCTCTCGGTTCTCGTCTTTTTTTTCCCTTTCCCGAAAACCATGTATATTGGTTCCGGTTCTCAACATATAAATAGAACTGGGAACCTCTGGTTCTGGGTCCAGTTCTTAAAAGCATAAATAAAATCCAGTTTTTATTACGGAAATCAGACCCAATTATATATTAATACATATATTATAATATATGTATAAAATCAATATTAATACTTTATACACGAATATTAAATTTTCATTTCATCATTTTAACTTAATAATCATAGATTGAATTTCAATCTTATATTTATTGTTAGTATATAATTAATTAATAAATAAATAAATAAATAAAATTCGTGATGATTATAACATAATATAATATATAATTAGAAAAAAATACAAATTAATTATTTTATACTTATTAAAATTTAAACATTTAATATCATATATATGCATACACTAAAGTATTTTGGACTACATTAATACTATATTTCCTATGTAATCAAGGTACCTATTTAACATATTTAAATATATTTAACCTATATTCAACACATAATGAACACATACTACATCATATTATGAGCATATTAAAATACACAATTTCCCCTCGGTTTTATATTATGGTTTGTTTAAAATATAGAAATTTTGTTTTAATGTATAATTAAATTATAGTGGTGAGGTCAAGGTGACATAATCTTTATGTCAAACCAATATTCATTATTCATAAAATAGTAATATCAGCAAATTGATAAAATAAAATAAAATATGGAATAATAATCAATCAAATAAAACTGATTTTATATGAGTAAAAAAATTATATTTATAAATTATTATTGATTAATCAATTAATAATTATTGATAATCTCATAATAATATTTAGTTCATTATAATAATAAAAAATGGAGTATAAATTAATTAATTAACTATAATTATTTATTGTTTAACTATAATTTCATACTAAATAATCAATAAAACTTTATAAAACTTTAAGTAAAAAATTAGTCTGTTTATTTAGCCAGGTAAATATTTTATAACTAATATTCAATATTTACTGATTAATTTGATAAATTTCTCATTTCGAACTATTAATCAGACTACAAACTATAAATAATTAAAGTATAACTTCATTACTAAATACTAATTTTCATTTGATTACCTGATCATTAATATTTACTAATCAAGAATTATGGTACATAACAAACAAATATTAATTAATTAATAGTTATGTAGCTTATAGAATTGTTAATTACAATTTCATAACTTCAATTATCTACTTATTATTAATGATTAATTAAATTTATTTCCTATTTAGTTCATAAGTTAGAAATTAATAATTATTGTTTATTAATACTTTGATTCGCAGTTTAATTAACATTCAATTGATTCTTTCATACTTCATATTCACTAATCAAGAGCTATGATAAATAGATAATAATTAGTAGTTAATTAATAGTTGTGTAGCTTATAAAAACATTAATTCCAATTTTGCGAAGTCAATTATCTAGTTATTATTAATGATTAATTAAATTTATTTTCTGTTTAGTTCATAAGTTCATAATTATTAATTATTAATCAGTTTAGAATTTATTAAAATTTAATCATTTTTTCAAAAAATAATTTAATTAATATTCAATGAATTATCTGATAATTCAATTTTGCTCAAAGTTATGGGTAATAAATATCAATCTAAGTAATAGTTAGTGAGCTATTAATTATTAATTAATTAAATATTTGTGAGATAAATTATTTACTTATTATTAAGGATTAATTAAAATTGAGTATATTAGATAGGTAATCAATTAATATTTTAAAAATTTGTTTAGTTGTTAACTAAAATTTAAAAGGTCAAGTTTCAAAAAACAATTAGTTGTAATAATTAGTTGATCAAATGTAGAACTAAAGTAATAACCAGTTAATTAATTTTATAAAATGATTACATATTGTTGATGAATTTGGATTATGAAATAATTAATTAGTTAATAAACAGAATGAAGTAAAATAGAATGTTAGTTCTAAAATTAAATAATTAAAAATTTACAGGTCATTATAGGTAGGTTTCTAAGTGGGTAGGTAGGTAGGTAATTAGTTAATGGGCTATAAATTAATTAGCTAATTAGTTAATTAGTTTCTTATTTATATGTTTCATTATATAGTTATATAGTTTACAAAATTAAAAAACAAGCACAAAACATATGGGTTAAATTTTCTAGCTGGGATTCAATTTGTAACTAAAGTGTAAATAGAAAATTTAACCCATATGTTTTGCATTCAAATTTCATCTTGAAAACTATATAACAAAAGTGTTTTCTTTTATGTTTTCACATTAAATAACATGTGCCATTGGGGATGAGCCCAAAGAAGCTTAACCCTAAAAGCAAAACATAAAATGACATAACATTATTTACATGCCTATTTTTTAGTCCACCGACCTACCTACCTACCTACCTACTTAGGTAAATAAGTAGGTATATAAGTTTTAATATTTATGTAAATAGGTAAGTAGGTATGTAGCCTAGGTAGGTATGTCCTACCTATCTAATTTTTACCTAGCTATTTACATAAGCATATATACTTGCCTACTTACTCAAATAAATATTCATTTGATTTTTTAAATATATATTTAATATGCCACGTGCCAAATTTCAATTGCACCACAACATGTGGCAAATAATGTGTGGATATTTGATAGTTGCAAAAATTGTTGCAAAAACAAGATTTAGTTGTAAATGTTATGCCAAAAGATGACCATGTATATGTTGATTGTATGCATCATCCATGGTGCATTTGGCAATGTCATGTTGAGTCACGATTTGCAACTACATGTTGGGTATGACTTCACTTATACAACTAAAGCAATTTTAATTAAATATTAGTTGCATCTATTTTATAGTCACAAATTGAAATTGCAAATTGGCATTCTTCCTCTAATGTTGCCAAACAAATATAAATTGGCTAAACTAAGCAATTTTGGTTAAATTTGGCTAAACTTAAATTAAATTTGGTTAATTATTATTGAAATTGAATAAATTTGGCTAGACCTTTAAAAAATAGTTAAAATTGGTTATATATTTGGCTTACATTAAATAAATTAGATTAAACTTGGATAAACTAAGACATTTTGTCTAAACTTCAATATTAAAATTCAATTTGGTTTAAATTGGTGAAATCAAGTTGTATTAAGCCACTTAAGCTAAACTTGGTTAAATTTGGTTAAATTTGAATAAATATAGTTAAACTTGGTTTAATTTTGTTAAGGTTTTAGAAGGTGTTTTGGTTGAATTATGGCCAAACCAAGTTAATTGAGCTAATTAATTTAAGTTTGGCTAAACTTGGTGAAATCTAAAGGTTGTTAAAATTGTTAAACTTCGCTAAACCAAATTAAATTAAATTACATATGTCAAACTATGGTACATTAAGTTAAAATAAGATTAATTAGAAGAAATAAGGTTATTTAAAATAAACTAGGCTACTTGAGGTTAGCTAGTTTGAAGTAGGTTAAGTTAAGTTAAACTAGGATTGGAGTAAATTAAATTGAATTAAGCATTCAATACAAATTTGACCATGGTGGTATGTTTTTAATTTTTTTTAATTTGGTCAAACAAGGTCAATTAATTTTTTTAATATGCTTACATTAATTGTGTAGTCATATGTGTAGTCATAATTACCTTTAGTCATAATTATAATCATATTTATAGTCACATAATCGCAATTATGACTTTAGTCTTGAAAATGATTATGATTCAAATCCATTTACAACTACATGACTATTTTGGGTAGTAGTTGCAAACTATCTCAATCATAGAAATCAAATTGTGGTGTAGTGGTATTTAACCTATCTCCCAGGGAGCTTAGGTTCCTATTATGTATTTTAAGCACCTACTTAGATATCCATTGGGTATATATTTAAGTACTCTAGTAGGAAAGTACAACCTACTTGAGCATTTAGAATACATAATAGTTAATATCATAATTGCATCTAGTCACACAAACTTGAGTTGGTTACAAACTTGATAAAATATTTTGTAATGAGGCTATTTAAGTTGACCTGGGCAAAATACCTAAAGCTAGGAACCTAAGCGAACCTACTTAGGTTAATCTATTAGTAAAGTACTTAGCTATAGTGTACACAATTTGAGGTAAATTTGAAACTATTTATAGTATCAAAAGTAGCAACATGTAAAATTTCACTAACTTTGAATAATTTTAAAGATCACATATAAATGATTTGGGCTTCGAAAATAAAGGAAGTCACAAGAATTATGAATATGAAATTGAGACATAATTGTACATTTGTGTAAATGTACACTAATAATTCAGCAAAGGTTTTCTGAAAACCTTTATTTGACAATAGTTTTCCATTTTTAAAAAATTCAAAACTTCATCTTACTATTGTTAAATGATTTAAAAAACACTTAACCCAAGTAAATTTTCAATGAAGAACATTTTTCAACTTAAAAAAATCATCATCATCAACATTGTCATACCGTGATGTACTAATGAACATTTTAAAATCGTTTGATTTAAATTCTAGAACCTTAAGAAAATTTGATGGGAAAGATTTTTTTATGGTTTTTTTTATGTATGTGTAAAATTTCATGGAAAAATAATTATTAAATGTAATAATGCTTAGTCCTTTTGTTGGAATTATAAAAATGTGACAAAGCTCTCCAAATCAAAATAATACTTTGTTGAGTGCAAACAATATACAATGAGCCAACATAATTACTTTAGAAAAGGACTACATGTTTTTTCCCCCAAATTTTGTTTTTTTAAATGAATGAATTTTGGAACAATTTTTCTTGCAACTTGTTATAATAAATGATTATAGTTGTCCAAGTACATGATGTTTTTTTCTTCATCATTTTGTAATAAGTATGAATTTTTGAAAGTGTCTTGATTTGTTATAAATTGAATGTTTCATCTTTAAAAATGACAATAATTTCAAATCATAATATTTTAATTTTTGTTACATTTTTATGTTTCTTGTATAATAAACTACAATTTTTCTTAACACATCATATACATTTTACCCCATTTATGTGTGGCAAAGGACTTTTGAAATGATAAAATTCTCAATCAATTTTGGAAAGTTCTTTGAATTTTTAAAGTTTTAGAACTCCACATATTTTAGGCTATGAATGTTTTTTAATGTGGTTAATATGTTTTTATCCTCCAAATTTTTTTCCCAATAAATGTGTTTTTATTATATGAGTCCTTTTGATAATCCTTTACCAGATTGACTCATGTTTAGTGCATTGTTATTCATTTTTAAAGGTCCTAAATAAAAACTTAAACTTAAAATTTTATCAAATGGATTTTTTCTTTGAATTCCTTGACATTCATATGAATGAATAAAAAAACTCGCCATGATTGCTATGGGTTTAAATGGCAAAACATTAATATTTATCCTATTTTGACTATTTTTCTTTGCGATCTAATGTTCTTTCTGGCTCGTTGAATTGTGACTGCACAATGTTGGACTATTATATCATTCATATGTGCATTGTTGATCTATAATCATTTGAAACTTGTTAATATGAACTTGCATTGAAGTGTCTTCTTCCATCTTAAGATTGTAAAGCTTTTGATATAATTGTGATATATTGCCAACATGTCTTTTCTCAAACGTTGCACAAAGATTGTCCCATGTATCTTTTGTAGTTTTTGCACGTGTTACATGATGCAACAAATAATCAATAACATTTAGGAAAATTGTTTCACAAGCCAATTTGTCCTCATTCATGAACAAGTGTTATTTAAGAATGTCTCCTTTCAGAACAATCTCTCCAAATTCAATTTTTATTAACAATAATTATCTTGAAATGATCTCCCACAAATCTTTTTCATGCAAGATAAATTTCATTTTCATCATCCATGTATGAAAGTTATTGCCCTTCAACTTTTTCAATATTTTAAGCATCAAAAATGGATGTCATGATTGTGAATCAAACATTGTTAAAGAACAAAACACCTAAAGCTTTGAAACTTTCAATCAAATGCTAGAAAATAAAAAAACAAAAAACTACAAAAAACAACTTCAATCTCTCCTTCCTTAAAAAAATAATCATCTTTTAATACCATGTTGAAAATTGATTATGGATCGATAATATAATAAAATGATAAAAACATTGATTTATGAACTCTCCACCCAACCTTTAAGCTCACAAAAATGTTGCCACAAACTTATGATCCACCCTTGAACTCTGGCAGACCTTGTTTTCAAAAATATTTTCTCAATGATGTGAAAAACCATGATAAATAATTATGGCATGTTACAGTCTGAAATTTTTCATTCTTTCATATAACACTATCATAGTAGGCTAGATCATGAAAAAAATAATAAATTTTAAATTTTAAAAATGAATGAAATTATTGTGACAGATTATTCTCTTTTTTATTATTTTTCTCATTTTGGAAAAAATTGGAACCCAAAAAAAAACTGTTATTTTATAGAAGATGTGAGGAGCAGGTTTCGTAACATTTTCTAATTACTTACCTGTCTGATCTATAGCCAAATTTGGTTAAACCCTCTTTGTTCCTGTAGCCAAATTTGGTTAAGTCCTCTTGTCGGGTGGGGCGATGAGCTTTCATCCGTCGCCTCTGCTGTCGTCTCCCAGCAACCATACCGCTTGGTTGCTTTGCTTGCAGACAGGCAGCGCTTGGAGCTTTGAGCACGGACTCCATGCGGAGGAGGAGGAGGAGGAGGAGGAGATGACGCTGATGCAGAAGGAGAATTGCAGTGCAGCACAATAAAAAAAGCAACCAAAAGGACAAGAGTCACACCAGGCTCATCACACTAGATCACAGCTCGTTCTCCTTCATCAGGTCTTCTTCATGTGCGGAGGAGCATTGTAGCGATTGGTGGGTGGGTGATCATGATGGGTTTGCAGCAGGAAGAACTTCTTCACCAATAATATTCATGCAGTAGTGTCTGAATTTGGAAACAGTAGTCCTGAAGCTCGACCCATCAGCCTCCTTTCTGATTTTGTTCTACTGCTTGTTGGGAACTAGCTAGAAGACATATTTTTAGTTAGAGTAGTTTAATATTATAACATGTTGGACTCGGAACAAGATGAAGAAGAGCAAGAGGAAGTAGATGATGAGGGAAATATAGAAACAAAAGTGCAGCAAGGAACTGGTATGATCTCATCTGTTTTTCCACAAGCAGCTATAAATGAGAATATAGTTTCACAACAAGACGAAAAAGAAGAAGAAGAAGAAAACCACAAAAAGAAGCTGATGAAGAAGATGAACAAGGCTGCTGCTGCTGCTCCAGGAAAGATTCTGAAAGGAGATACTCGTGGAAGAAAATCACCATCATCATCACCTGCATCACGAAGAACAACTCCTCAAAAAATCAACCTTGTTGCAGAAGGTCACGCTATTGTTCTGCCCCAAGTACAACCGCATGTGGTTGATGGGTTTACTGCAGAATCTCTAAGTGGAAGAACAGCTACCCAGGTGGAAAATCTGATGACCAGCCCTGGGGAGGGTTTTCAGTCTTCTTCCCAAAAATCCAAGAAAAAAAGCAGCAAAGCTGCTGGCAATTCTTCAGATGATGAGCTCACTAGCCGTGCCATCAGGGCATGCTTAGCTGCAGAGGCTGTCATGGCTGCTCTAAGAGAGGAATGTGTCCTACTACATCATGCTGGAGCAGCTGCTGCTACAGTTTCTGAAGAGTACAAGAATCCAATGACTGAAGATGGTGGTACCGGTACCCAAGCAGTTGCTGGCTTGTTCAGAATGAAGAAAGGTCATTCTGTTGGAAAGCTGTCAGGTTCTGCAGCTGCACCACCACCTAATGGACAGCTTAGCTTGCAATTGCAGCTTGCAGCTTGTGAGAATCTCTCCTTAGCAGCCACAGCCGCTTTTCGTGAACTGATCACATCCCGTCTTGGGTTCAACATGCCTGCAGCACATCCTGGTCAGTATGCATCCACATTGCATGAAGAAGGATTGTCAAAAATTCCACAAATGAAGCATCAGAGAAAACCCATCAAGAAACCCAATCTTCTGAAGCTTCCTCAGCTGAATCTCCATCATCAGCCATCATATTGTGCAAGTTGCAGTCCATCAAATTCTAAAGGACGACACCACCAAAGCCCAGGGCAACCACAAGGCTTGAGAGCTGGACAAAGGCAATACATGAACAGAGGGAAATTTAGCATGTCGATCGATGGCGGAAAATTCAGCAAACCATTTGAAGAACCATCTTGTGGAGGACCATGTGTGCCAGGACCCTTCAGTTGTTCACATCCACCCACAACTGTGATGTCAATGCATCAGCAGCAGCATTCCTGTTATTCAGGTATGCTGCTAGAGCAAGTCAACCCAAGTTCTACTACTACTAGGGGAGCTTGAAACCTTGGAGAAAAAAAAAACTCAACAGCTGCACAAATGTTGCAGTCTTGAACTTTCCCCTCCACAATTGATCACTCCTCTCATATAAAGTGATGGATTCAGATCCTTGGGACCGAGTATGATCAAGAAGATCACTCAAACACATGAGAAAAAAGCAAAGTCCAGCTTTTTGAATGACAGGGGGATATTATTGGGCATATTTTGTTGTAGCTGTACGCCATGCTGGTCGATGAAGGAAACTCCCATGGGGATGCAGATTGTGTTGTTGCTGGCAGTGGTGGTTGTTTGCAAACAAAATTCAAGATTCTCTTCTGTGACATGGATGGTACACATGCATCTCTCTCTCTCTCTCTCTCTCTCTCTCTCCAAGAGAATGTGGTTTTTCTCACACAAAAAGCTGCAGCTCATGACACATGTGAGGTAAATAAGTTTGTGGTTTCATCCAATTAAATGTTACAGTATGTGGTGTTTATTGTGGCGTATATTACATAAAAATGGCAATTTGACATCAGGTAATGGCACATGTAATCCAAATGCAATATGTTATATGTTGCATTCTTTTGTAGTGTCTTTTTGCCTGTAACTTTTTTGTGCTTGAAATCCTATGGAGCACCTAGGTTGTATATACTATTGTAAGCTTCTTCTAAGTAGCATCAATTATTCAAAGGTCATCACAGATTTTATAAGGTTCTTGGTTTTGTATCGAGGAACTTCTCCAACCAGTGAGAGCTGAATTCCCTGTTAAAAGTGAGAGATTTGCCATCTTGCAGCAGAGACATCAATCTGTTGAGCCTTGAGCTTTGTCCCATTTGGGAGGGGGATGGGGGGTTTTTTATATAGGAACACTACTCAATGGCAGCAGCAGGATCACTATAAAGACAGCAAATGCTTTGAGAGCAGCAATGAAGATGGGAGTCCAGGTCATTATTGCCACTGGCAAGGTTTGCAATCTTTGTCTTTGACCTACAAAAATGTGGAGCTCATGTAAATGCTGCAATGTGCATGTTTGATCTTTTGATGTTTTGATCATATTATCAAATTCTGGCTTGATCGATTCTTGTTTGTTTAAATAGGTGGGTTGTTCTGTAATTTTTTGCAGACACGACCTGCAGCTCTTGCAGCATTGGAGACTGTAGGATTGACAGGGAAAGGAGGGGTACTGTCTCATACCTCCCCTGGTGTGTTTTTACAGGTAAAGATCCGTGTTGTGTGATCTATATATGTACCCATCCTGGAATCTAACAGATCACCTTGTGTGACCTAATTGGTGTTCAAAGCATTCTTGCAAATTGAAATGTAAACCTGGAGTGGTATTCTTGTGTTGCTGTTTCATGAATGACTCGCCATTGCAATCCTTACAAGAGAATGTGGTTCATCTCACAAAAAAGCCATGGCTCATGATACATGGTTGAGTTGAACTCTTTGTAATATGTGCCATTAACTAATGTTAAATTGTCATTCTAATGTCATATATGCCACAATAAACACCACATATTGTACATTGTAATGGATGAAACCACAAAGTTTACCTCATACACTTGTCATGAGTCACGGCTTTTTGTGTGAGAAAAACCATGTTCTCTTATAGTGAGTGACTGAGAAAAAGTGAGACTGGTGGAAGAGGAAACATGGAGATCTTTTAGTCTACCCTCTGGCCAACCTCTTCTTCTTCCCTTCTGCCCAACTGACTGCTCTTGTTTCATTCAAATTTGCGATTGCATTAATCTAGAGTAATCACAAAGCCAAAAACACCAACAAAGCAACAATGGGTGGTCATTGATTGCAGGGTTTACAAGTGTATGGAAAGCAAGGCACAATTCTTCATAGTCAACTGCTTGATCCCAAGGTTGTGTCTGAGGTAAAATACTTTTTAAGTCATTGTTGTGGCAAGATCACTTCTTTTGCAGTTTCTTCCTGCCATCAGTCAATGTAAAGACTCTGTTCAATATTTCTCAATTTGTTGGAGGTTTGTTGATTGGTGTTTTTTTTTTTTTCCTCATGTGTTGTGACATCTCATTACGTGCTGGAGACATTTAAGTTTTCCATGGAGCATCAAGTTCCATTGGTGGGGTTCAGTGCAGACAAGTGTGTGACACTCTTTGCTCACACCTGGATTGATAAGCTTCACGAAGTTTACTATGAGCCCCAGGTATGCATGCATCTTCATGCTTTCTTTCTAAAATCACACAACCCAATCACCTCTTCTATTCTTCTGGGTTTTGTTGATTTTCTTTGCAACTCTTGCACTTCTTTTCTGTCTTTCATGTTATCATCAATTTTGCTGTTGGAGTGAGCATTCCATTTGAATATATCACTTTGGACATGGTCTCTGGCAGGCAGAGGTGATGAAATCCATAGACCAGATCATGGAGGTCAAAGTCCAGGTACACTTCATTTCAATGGTTTTCACATGGAGTTGAAAATGTAGCAGCTTTTTTTTTTTTTTTTCCTTCAGAAAATCATTCATTTCAGTGACCATGTCTCATAGGAACTGGTTTAGGTAGGATGGGTATTTTGAGCCCAAGTAATAATATTTGTATATTTTAAAGGAAGTATGATTCGAGAATTTTCAAATTGACACTATATAATCCAGAGCTTTATGAGACATGATTCCTATGAGACATGGTCACTGAAATGAAATTAATATGAAATGAAATATAATTGTCGGGTTTAATTGTTTTTATCTTAATTGTTTTTGAAGTTTTTCTCTTGGGGGCTAGTCAACTTTGTTGTTGGCCTTGCCTACCAAGGCAAGGATATTGTGTGTAGATTCATTATAGAGTATAGTAGCAGCTTAAGGGATTTTGGCCCCCCCTAGGTAATAATTATAAATAATAGGTCTACCTATTTTTATATGAGGATTTTTGAAAGATGATAATATTTTGGCTTGTGTTGAAACGTGAGATTGGTTATCATAGAGTTAAATAATATCTTGAAGGATTTTGGTTTCTTTTAGAGGATTTTTTGCAAGATTATATTTTTGCATGGTGAAATAATATTTGAGTTTCCATAATTCTTCTTTTTTTCCTTTTAATATTCTTTTTTAATGTAAATGGCAAGGCCACAATGTGTGACACACACCCCTTGTTGTTTTACAATGCTTGTGTTGTGTTGTGTTGTGTTGGGTTTCTGACTTCACAATGCTTGTTGTGGTGTGTCTCTGGGAACTAGCAGAAAGTGTTGTTTTACGATCTAGCAGAAAGGGTGGCCAATTTTCTCCGACCACATTGGTCCTTGGCTGCAAGGGGACGGGCTACTATAGTGCAAGCTTTGCCCGACATGTTGGAGATATTACCAATTGGTGCTTCCAAGGGTGCTGGTGTACAAATGCTCGTCGATCATATGGAGGTGCCCATTGAGCAGGTAAAGAGTGGAATCCATGACCATGTCCAAAAACAGTGTTTTGCTTGGTTATTTAGGGTTTAGGGTTTAGGGTTCTAGGTGGGGAACCTCTTTGTTGGCCTTTCCTACCAAGGCAAGGATATTGGGTTTAGACTCATTATAGAGTATAGTAGCATAAGGGATTTTGGCCCCCCCAAGGTAATAATAATAATAGGTTTATTTTTATATGAGGATTTTTGAAAGATATGATATTTTGGCTTGTGTTGAAACTTGAGATTAGTTCTAGAGTTAAATAATATCTTGATGGATTTTTGGTTTTCTTTTAGAGGATTGTTTTGGAAGATTAATAATATTTTTGCATGGTGAAATAATAATATTTTTGAGTTTCCATAATTCAAATTCTTCTTCTTTTGCCTTAAGATATATACCTTTTTAATTAATGTAAATGGCAAGGCCACACACACACACACACACACACACACACAAAGTGTGATACACCCTCTTCCTTGTTTTGATTATGGATTCAGGTGATGGCCATAGGAGATGGAGAGAATGACATTGAGATGCTGTCCATGGTAGGGTGGGGTGTGGCCATGGCCAATGCCACTGAGCGTACCAAGGCTGTTGCAGATGCAGTCACAAGCAGCAACAATGAAGATGGTGTGGCACAAGCAATACAAACTTTCATTTTGTCTGGAGTCTTCTATTAGTCTATGATACACTTTCTCTACCTTTGCAGATTCCAATTAAATTAAATTAAATTAAATTAAATTATTTTTTATTTATCAAAATTTTCAGAAATTATTATCAGTCATTTATGACCCCCAAAAAAATTTAAACATTATTTCGGCATAAATTAAATTTTTTTATTTATTCAAATTTTTCAGAAATTATCAGTCATTTATGACAAAGAAATTAAATATTATCAAAGGGGCAAGGGCAAAGGGCAGCTGAATTTGATCCTGAGACCTCCAAAGTAAGAAACTACATGAACAGAAAAGCAGCAAATATTACTTCAAGATAAATTGACTTACAGTAAATTTCAAATTTTTAAAACTCAGGTGCTGAATTTTAAATTATAAATTAAATTAATTATTTGACACACAAGTGCCAAAATATTAAAGGATTGTCAAAATTAATAGTCCTTCCTAATTATTAAATATATAATTTCTTAATTATCACATTGTAATTAAAATAATTAATATTTAATTAGTTTATGATCTGTTGGAAGCTATTAATAAATTAATTATATTTCTATGTTTTTACGCATATCATAAACTATTCGACCTGGTTTATGGAGTTGTCTAAATTGTGTTAAAAAGCAGTTTTTGCATGCAATATGACCCTTCTTTTTTTTTCTTTCTCTTCACCACTTACAAATAAAATCAGCGTTTCTTTTATTTAATGAATCTCCCCACTTGGCAACAAAAAGGGAGAAAAGTTTGACATTGCCATATTTAGACAATAGGTTCCAACAAATTGCCAATATATAGAAGGATTGTCGAAGTTTATTGTCCTTCTTAACTTGAAAATAGATTTTGTTAATTCCTCTTATAGATGATGTTCACCAATGTGGCTACATCACAAAATTGAAGGGAAAAAAAAAACTTGCTTACAATACTTGCAATCATAATTAACCCGTAAATTTTTTTAAAACCTTTCTAACCCCATTTTACCTCAACTTGGAGCCTTAGAAATCTAGTGCAATTTACCCATTCATGAATGAGACTACAAACCAACTGTTAGATTCAAAGTTTACTCAATTAGAAATCTGCAGTAGGAAATTCATGTAAGATCAAGAAAAGGATGAGGAATGGCAAAGCCAAATCGAACTTATGTGCGACTATGCAAAGGCAAGATGCTAAGCATTCCCCATCATTATGTGCAAGCTTTCATTAATGTTCCATAAAAAAAAAAAGAATAAATAAATAAAATATTGTAATAACAACCCCTAAAAAGTTAGGCTAATGGTAATTATTGTTAATAGCCTTCCTAGAATCATCAATTTGAATCCAAGTGTCAACATAACATAATATAATCATAATAAATGTGTTGTGACCCTAACCTTGGGCTCATGACCAAAGTTAGGGCAAGGCAAAAAGGAAACATGCTAAAACAAGCTAAGGCAAAAAAAAGGCTTAAATACATTGTGAGAGTGAAAAGGAAACATTTTTGAAATTCCAAGGATGAATGTTCATTTTGAGAATTGAAAGTTTCAGCTTGTTCAATCTTTGGGACAAAAGTACAAACATAAACCTTGTCCAAATTGAGGGTTTTTTATATTGTTGGAAAGCTTTCAAAATGTAGATATCAAAAATGAACTTGCATTTTCTATTTACAACTAAGAGCTAAAAGTTATATGGCCAAAAAACAAGCCAAAAATTAAATTGGTAATTTGAATTTCTATCATTAAAACCTAGGAAACAAGAATCAAATGAATTCCAATGAAAATGTGTAACATGATGTTAAAAAGAACTTGTCAAGGTTAGAACTTTTAGTTGGAAACTTTTCAATCAAAGCTTGTGTGAAGAAATAATGAACCTACAAAGTTATGAATCTCATAACTTGACAATTTTGGGATTCCTAAGTGAGAATCCCATGTGAAATAACCATTTCAATGTAATTCCTATAGCAAGGTCCAAAGTATACTATAGGGAGGAAAGTGGGGGCTTCCTCTCAAGTTCAAGTGTGTGAATATAATGACTCCAAATCAAATTTATGACCCAATTTGGCTCCATTTGCCCTACCCAACTACATTGTTTAATTTGTGCAAATGATTTGTTTGTGAAGAGCTTGTGAACTTGTCATTTCATCTAGAATCCACATCCCCAAACTCTTACACACCCTTTTTTTCATAGTACATGAAGTTAGGGAACATGCTCTCAACTAGTTATCCTTCCTTTTACATTTTTGTTGTTGTTATCATTTTGAGGGTTCATATGCAAAGTTTTGGGAAGAACTTAAGGGCACATTGAAATGTTTTATGAAATATAATTATTTTTATTTGGCATGGCATAAACTTCCTAAAACAAAATAAAATCAGGTGCTCCAAAAATAAGTTAGGACAACGTGTTAAACACATCTTGATGGGGGTGTTTAGTATTTCCCATTTGGTGAGATATTAAACACCTTGTTAACGGGTAGAAATCTTTAGAGTAATTAGTTCCATAGGCCTCCTAATGACTACTAGTTACTGGTGATAGATTTATTGTTTCTTATCCAAGGGTTGAAACTAATGGGATTAGGTAATTTAAGTTAATGAGTGCTTGGGGGTAATCCACCCATTCATTTCGCAAATTTCTAAAAAGGGGTTAAGATAAGGGTCCTATTTTCTAGGGGCAAATGTGGGCCTTGTGTGTGGTATGTGAAAAAAAGGGACTAAAGGAAATGGGAAAGGAAGAGGGATTGATTAAAAACTTAGTGAGTGAGGTGAAGAATGGAAAAATATGTATGTACTTTGTGTGTGATGTTTATGGAAGATGATTCAAAAACTCGAGTTATTTATGTTGCATTCTTATTGTATTAAATGTGGGAGGTAGAATAGGTTATGTTATGCATATAGGATGCTTCCTTGAGTTAATATCTTTGTATTTCTTTAAGACAAATAGTAATGGGTTGACCATTAGGTAATTTTTAAAGTAAAGTATTGGCTACCATAGGAGGGTAGCAATTAGTCCTTGGTGGTGGAAATCAAAGGGAACATACTAATGAATTACTTAGTGCAGGCTAGAAAGCATTGTTATAGGCAATAGGTAGGAGCTCAAAGGGAAGATGATTGGTTGGAGACGGTACAAAACAAAAGAGGGTCTTCTCAAGGGTTTCAAGTGGTAAGTAGAATTACTAGAGAACCTACATGCATGGGGGCATGCATGGGGGAGGAGGGACAATAGTGGTAGAAAAGTCTACAAACCCCCTAGGCAATATCATGGGGTGTGGAAAGCACTATAAAATCTAGGAGAGTAATTACTCTCAAGTTCTCCCCATTTTTCATATTGTTCCTCTCCCTACATTTGACTTTCAACTCCTTGGATTAGATTACTTATAAGAAGGTAGGTCCGGTCTTAAACAATAGACCTTTATATTCCTTATTTTCCTTATATGACCTCTTACTTATCACTTGAATAGTTGTAATAAAATAAGCTAGGGAAGGTAATTTTTTTTGTGGAGTAATAAGATGTCAACCTTGCCCCCTGGTCTTACCCCCTAGGGGATGGTAATGATCAAAGGCCGCAATTTCACCCCTTAACACACCCCCATCAAGCTTTTTCCAACTTATTAATTAAACAACAATGTGACACTTACATAGTTTTATGCAAGCACACAAATGTTTTGCAAAAAAATAAAACATTACAATAACAAATGTTTAAAAATAATCTATTGGTGAGTACTACTAGTGGTCTCCATAAATTCCATAGCTAGTTCAAATCTAGGTGGTAACAAACCATAATAATAACAATAATAAATGTTTTTTCAAACAAAATTTTGGGGGAGGGGACACAAACTACATAGAACAAAATATAACCAAGTGGTGTTTCAAAAATAGGCACAAGCAATGCACTAAATAGAACTCGATGGGTGATGTTTAATGTTTAATGTCTTAGTTTTGATGGGGGCTACTTAACATTTAATCTTAAGGAAAGATAGTATTTGATCAAATGATAATGTAACACTTGTGATTATACTCAAGTTTTCATCTATGTTTTACTTCTTTTTTTATAAAAAAAATATTTTAATAAAATTATTAGAGGGTGAGATATTGATGGATATTATTAATGGTTTCCTTAAAGTCCTTGGTTCAAATCTAGGTGACAAAAAAACATGATAATAATAATAATAATAAATTTGTCATTTTTTTGGAAAGGAATGAAAATTGTGCAAAACAAAATATGAGCACATAGTGCTCCAAAAATATGCTTGGGAAGTGCATCGACCAAAGTTCAATAAGGGTGTTTAATGTCTCCCCTAAGCAAGTGATGCAAGAATATGGATTTTAAATTCCACTCACTAAGAAAAGAGGATTAAAACATGATGTTCATGCATGCATCTTAAAATGGCACTTATAATGACCATTTTAGATTCAATTCCTTACTATTGTTTTACCTTTCTCAATTTTGTGATCTATCCATTAGCAATCATCAATAGAAAGATTTAGCCAAATTTGATTTTTTAAAAAGAAATTTGATAAATTTTTTAATTAAAAATTTGGCAAATGTTAAAGCCAATTCTTTCACAAAATTCCTTTGTATGTGTCAAAATCATCCCTTTAAGTTTTCAACTTTGGAAAAAAACATTCATCAAAAATTGAAAAGATTGTTCCCTTTTACCCACTTGTGATCCCCACTAGTGACCACCTTCATTACAAGCATTCTTTAATGTGGACAATTGGGTTCACTAGTTGAAGGCTTCTACAAACAATTATTTCAATTAAACTTTCTCTTGAATGTGGGTGTGGAAACATTTTTGTTGTTAATCCTTGTGGAAACATGAATAGGGTTAGTGAATAACTAATTGATAGGTACCATTTGTGTAGTTAAAACAATTTTAGTCAATGTAATCAACTAGAAAAAAATGTCACCCGATGAATGGAAGAAATTCAACAAGGTAATGATTATTTAATAAATGGTGGGGATGCAACAAGACATTTGATTAACTAGATAGGATTAAAATTGTTCTTCATTAGATCTAACAAGGTAATGATTACTTAGTGAATGGCATGGATGCAACAAGACATTTAATTAACTAAATACATCACAAACTCCATGGGTCATGATTTGGTAATAATAGTTGTGTGAAATTTACTTTCCATAGGTTCATATGGAATAGACAAGAATGTCATTCATCTACTTATATTGTTTGAACATCAATGTCGCGTGCATTGTTTAGACATGAATGTCATATGCCTATTCATATTGTTTAAACACGAATGTTGTATGTCTATTCATATTATTTATATACAAAAATCATGCAAATGATTTTCCTATTTAAATAATGCACGACATTCGTGTTTAAATGCTATGAACCCATGAAATAATAAATTTCACATAGATTTGAAATGAACCCATGAAGCCTATAAATTTATGATGTAGGATTAAAATTGTTGATCATTTGATTTTGAATTACTTTTGGAGGGAAAAAAAATTAAGATGTAATTTTGGAATTTGATGGAGTTTGGGATAATGTTGTTTTTGTACACATAGAGTTAGATTTAGAGAGTCGTTGAAGTTAGAATAGGGACACAATATGCAATTTAAAGTTTTGTTGGTATTGGAAACCGCATATTTTTCATGTTTTCATTTTAGAATACAAAATTTTAATATGTTCAATTATGAGTAAAGAGAATATGTGAATTTGAAAAAGAAACATTGATCATACTTTGTAACTATTGTGTTTTAGTTTTTTAATATCTAGTTATATTGACCAATTTTATTTTTTCAAGAATGGATTAGAACTTGAGGAGAATGAACAATAGTTGTGATGAGAAAACTATGTAAAAAACAATCTACCATAATTGTTTTGAACAACTTAAACCATAAATTGTAAGTCTTCAAATCAAGGATTGAATTTGAGTTTCTATTGTTTTAAGAGAACCATTCTAAGATAGAATCAAACATTTACCAAAAACATGTTTGGCACATGGCATCAATTTTTACATTTGAGAATGGTTTGTGCATGAGCATAAAAGCCTGAGCCTGGAGCTTTGAGCTTGGAACAAATAAAGTTTAATGCAACTTAATCCACCTACATTGATGAATATATCCATAATGAATGATTTCATATGGATGAATGTCATTTTTGCATGGATGAATTTCATTTATGATTTGGATTACATAAATAAATCATTGGATGAAATTCATCTATGATTGGAAGATAAATAAATTCAAAATTGTTTATATCCATCTTCATTTTTTTGTCCAAGTATTAATATTTCAAACTTCAATGTCATTTTTAATAATGGTCGATAATGAAATTGTGATAATAGGGGAAAATATGATGATGGGACCAAAATAATTTCTAAAATTTTGTTTAAAAAATCATCAAGAATGTTTAACAATTCAAGAAATATTGTCATGGAATGAGTGCCACCTCCCCCCATCCAATTGTTATCAACAACATTATATATTTACTTCATGGAAAATTGGGGTGCCTTGAGAATAAATAATTATTAAAAAAATTCCATTGTCATTTATGATAGTAGGTTGTTTGAATAAAGCTAATTAAAGGCCTAAATTGAATTTTTTTAATCTCAAAAACCCATTATCACTAATGACATTACATAGATTTAAAATATTTAAAACATTCAAAATTCATTGTTGTCAATAACATTGGTTAAATTTAAAGAAAATCATGGCACCCTTGACAAAAAATGACAAAAAAAAACCCCATTGTCATCTATGATAGTAGGTTGTTTGAAGAAAGCTAATTAAGGTGTCTAAAACTAAATTTTAGTTTATTTCAAAAAACCCATTATCACCAATGACATTATGTAGTTTAAATATATGTTTAAAACATTCAAGACCCATTGTTGTCAACAACATTGCTTAAAGTTGAAGAAAATCATGGCACCCTCAACAAAGAATGAAAAAAAAAACCCCATTATTGCCAACAACACTTATAAATAGGTTTGAAAGAAGTTGTGCCACTTCTAGAAGACAGGAGGAAAAACGCACTTT
>Ga0209611_10003483_pt1 | contig 27245 bp, 20 predicted proteins | sample S1TSphgellanicum_3_FD_187693 | JGI IMG/M metagenome (GOLD analysis project Ga0209611, IMG submission 187693) | Host-associated microbial communities from peat moss isolated from Minnesota, USA - S1T2_Fc - Sphagnum magellanicum MG (SPAdes) (version 2) | ecosystem: Host-associated > Plants > Peat...
TCTTCACTTTTGATACCATTGGAAAACCTTCGACAAGATAGTTGCACATTCATTGTTTCAGAATGCTCAAATCAATGAAGCAAAAGTTATTGAATTTCAAATGACTTTTGTCTTTGAAAACCAATTTTTTTAAATCATAATTTTTAGTAAATGAATCCCATTTGGATTAGAATGATATTAGAATGCATGACCTTATAAGAGGTTTAAAGAGGTTTGATATACTTGAGCCATTGGCACAAGAGGTCAATAATCATTAATTAATTTTTTAAATCAAAGAAGACTCTTAAAATAAAATTTTATCATATTTAATTGTGCCTAAATCTGCTCAGGTGATTAGGGTAGGCGGCTGCCAATTTGGCCACCAAGGTAGATTCTGCAAAAATACCTGCTTTTGTTTGGATCCCCTTCCTAAAACATCAGAGAGTGGCTTGATTAAGGCTGATGATTCAGGCTCTTAGCATGCCTGAAGACTCACCAATGGACTTGCTGAGAGTTGGAATCGACCCTAACTGGCCCACTATGGTGCATTCATAGACCACATGCTCCAAAGTTCACATACACTAAAAGAATTTTATCAGTTCTCTTGTTATTAATATTAATGTACCTTGTGTTGTTGGCCCAAGTGTAAACTAGTTACTAAACTAATTTTTCCTTTCAATTTTGTTTTTTGTAATTTAATTAAATTTTTCATGACAAAAATGACCCAAAATTCAATATTTCTCACATCTTAGGTCTAATTTTTTCCCAATTCACCTTCATTAAATCTTTACTCACAAAGGGCTTCCCACTAATATCAAGAGTGTGTCCAAACTCCCTTATAGTTTTAAGTTATGATTTAAATAAAGTTTTAATCAAAAAGTTTAATATTCAATAACTTTTTTCCCCTTAGGTCAAAACATTAGGAAACCAACTCGGGACACAAATACTCATCAAGAAGAGAGCATAGAGGTTGGCAGCTTCATTGGCCATTTCTTCAAAAGTTTGATCTTTACATTCCAAGTCCAAGTTCAGCTTTTTTACCAGCTCCTTCTCCTTCTCATCAATCTCACCACCACAGACATGACTCAATTTTCTCAACAATTTCTCAAGGTTGTACAGAAGGGAAGCAAAGCAGTGGCAGAGGGAAGTGCTGATATAATCATAAACAGAACTAGAGAAATGCATGTAAGTGACAGCCAAAAGATAGTACCACATCATAGATTTCGTCATTGTTTTCAAAGTCACCATCCTTCCTTGGCAGAATGTGCACATGGACATGAGGCACAGTCTGTCCTGCTTTTGGGCCATCCTGCAACGTCAGCAGATTATACACACAAGATCAGACTAACATTGCAGTGATACAAAGTACGGATGGGAAAACAAGTATCCCTCTTCAATGGCAGGGCCATAAGATTGTGGTGAGCATGCATCTTGAAGATATGCCCTCCTCCCATAACCTGATGCTCACATACTAGTGAATCCCATCTTCACTACAGGTCCTGGCAACTAGGGCAACAGGGGATGTGCATACAGACCTGAATTGTGAAAGTTAAAGAGGAAGCATTGTAAAAGGGCTCAAGCTTCTGCCCAACATACTTTGCAGTGAGCCACAAGTCAGATACCTCCTCTGAAGTAAGGTCGAGAAAGCGGTTCACCACTCTTCGAGAACTGACTAGCACATGTTTGATTGTAGTCAAGGCATTAATCCCATCTTTATGATTTAGCAGAACATAACTGTCTAAGAAGCCTGAAAACTACACCTTAGGGGGGTTTACTAGAATATATAACAGTAGACCCTAGGAAGGTCACTCATAATATACTCATTGTCCAACAGATTTATAGGTGCTAAGGAAAAACAAGCAGTCATCCATTTGTCAAGGAACCCAATTCCTGAAGCCATCCATGAAAATTTTAGTCCTGAGGAGATGTGGGAAGGCCAGTCATGTGGTCCCACATAGATATTTGAAGAGAATGATTGAAGCTCTTAAATATGGATGGATGAATTGTGGAAAAAGTTCAGTCTTACAAAACTAGCCAGAACTGGTTCACCAGAAAAGGATATGACCTGCATGTACACCAACACAACAGAGATTGGTTGAGAGCTACAAATAAAGTACATGCATTCAAGAGAAGAACAATATGTACTACTAGTGAGATTGAAATAGGATGCAAAACTATACATTATCACAACATCTGAAGAGACACAGAAAGAGAAATAAGGACTTGATTAAAACACATGTTGTTATGAACTTACCAGGAACAACAGGCTTCAGATTGACAAATGTATATGAATGGTCAGTAACTAAGAACACCTTGCTGGGATCTATCTTGAACTTCCCAAAGTAGAAGATCTTGTCCATCTGTCCAACAAAACCCACAATAATTTGAAGCAGCAGGCAGAAAATTTACAACATTGTTCGCACACTGAAGGGGCCAGGACAAAGAATCATTTGGGAACCTTGGATGTGATGGATGCATTGCAATTTAACTGTTCCTGGAATGAACTTGTGACAGATCATTCTTGAAGCCACAGCAAAACCTGATCACTTCTAAGCTAGGTTTTGGGAATCAAATTTGTTTCTATGTCCAACTTTTTTTCTTAGTGATTCTAGTGAAAAAGGCATGGGTGCATGAAGTCCGTCTTTGTCTATAAACATCCCTAGGACTAGTGGGCTCTTGAGAGGAAGCTAAGGAGAATTTTGATCCCTTGAAGTCTTTAGTTTGTAGTTTGAACATAAGAAGAAAAATAGGGCATTGTTTTATTACTACTGTGATATAGATCTTGATGCACTACTACTGCAGTGTTGATGCTAGTACTATGAACAAAATATAAAAGGTTTCCTATTTAGGTTATTACCTCCTTTTTGATAGAACGTTATGGTCATTAAAAGACTAAAACATTCACAAACAGCAGATTGGGATGGTGCATATGGGAAGCTAGTATGTCAAAGTCTAGTGAGGAACAATTAGTGGTAGAAACTCAAGAGATTTTGTGAAAAACAAATAATTGTTGGTTTTGATTTTCCCAGGTCATTAAAAGTACCACAAACTAGGGCCTTAATTCTATGACAATCAGGTTTTGGAGTTGTTACCATTGTTGGAGTGAATCCTGATGAAATTCAAGTCGGTGACATTGTTGTAGAATTAATGCATGGTGGGTTTTGGACTAGGGCTTATAATATGCATTGTGAACCAAAAGATACAATTAGACATTTTTGTTTTTAATGAAGTTAACTTTCCAAAATGACTAATGGTTGGTGTTGTTATATTAAGAGTTACAAGTTTTGTAGCTATTAAGATTGTTGGTTTTAATCTTGTTGTAGCTGAAGTAGGAGATCTAGCTGTGAGCATATGGCACTTGGGGTTTTGCATTCAAGTTGTTGTGTGGCTAAAGACAAGGGCCCAATTTGATGGATGGTAGTGGAGCCTTGTCCAATCCAATGAAGCAAGGTTTTATTTCATTAACCCTTGGCCTTTCTAATCATCTTGAAAATCAGATATTAGAAAGGAAAAGGATCAAGTTATTTCCATGAATTGGAGACTGTTGGATTCTTTCAGACGTCACCATTCCAAGATATTGTGCCCAGTTTTACAAGCTAGAAATAGACGATAGGATCAAAATTGGGGACTACATTTTAAGGATATCACACATAGGACAAGTTACACATATGTTATGTTGGATGCATGTTAGGGATTTTTATGGTAGATTGTGTTGGAGGTATGTAGGGAGGAGTGACACAAATTATAATATCAAAATTAACAACAACAAAAAAAAAACAATGGATTTTGAAAAGTAAGAGGAGGTTCCTACAACTAACATTACTACAAAAGTGGGGTGCATTTCACTAGCTTAAATCACTATATGACTTTAAAAGTGAAATAAGTTCATTGCATTTTAGTGATTACACCCTAATTAAAGTTATTTCATTATAATATCATTATGTAAACATCATGTTTCACTATTAGTTGACATAATTCATTATTATAATTTATTGTAGTATATAATTTGTTTCTATGTTGTTTTAAATACCTTATGTATGTTACTTTATGATATACTTTATATTATATTAGACTATTTAAGTTATTCTAACTTATACCTTACATTATTATAAGTTATTTTATCCTAAGTATAATAACTTAAAATAATCTAAAATAAAATATAATGACTTAAGTTAAAATAGCTCAGAATAACTACCAATAGCCTATGATATTATAACATAGAATATCCAACAATAACTTATAATAGAATATTCACCAATAATTGTAATATAACCTAAAACACCAACAATAGTCATTGATAAAATAGCCACCAATAGCCATTAATATAATAACCATTATTAACCACCAATATCCATTAATAGAATAGCCACCAATGGCCATTAATAACCACTAATATAAAATAATAGAATATCCACCAATAGCCATTAATAACCACAATAGCCCAAATAAAATAACAACCAATAGCCATCAATAGAATAACAATATATTAAAATTGCCAAAAATAATCTAATATGAAATAATTTACAATAGACAAAATTAACTTTAAGTGAAATAGCCTACAATAGCCTAAAAATGTTAATAATAGCATAAGGTGAAATAACTTTCAATAGCCTCACATAGTTGAAAATAATTTAAAATGAAATAGCTTAGAATAGCCAAAAGTAACTTATAATAATTGCAAGTAGTTTAAAGTAAAATAATTTACAATAATAAAAAATAACGTAGAATAGCCGAAAATAACTTACAATAGCCGAAAATAACCTAAGGTGAAATATGCTAAAATAACTAAAAGTAATTTAGAATAACCAAAAATAGTAAAAACTAATTGAAATTAACCATAAATAGTTGTAAATAATGTAAGGTGAAATAATTTAGATTAATGAAAAGTAGCCCTATAATAACTGAAAGTAGTTTAGCATAAGTAGTATTATTGTATTAATAAAAATCTTATCCATTTATTAAACATTTTTTTTCCCAAAAGAATGGTCATTGAAATGTTATTGAATAGTGATATTCACAAAAAAAATTGTTCAAATGATTTTACACTTTCAAAAAGAAATAAATGTAATTATGTACATTATTGAAATTGTTTAAAAAGGAAATTTGATTCATTTCATTTGAACAAAATCTCAATAAGATATGAATTTTCAAAGTTTATGTTTTTGTAATGTTTAAAATGAAATATTTGGTAAATAGAATGCAATGTAACTCAATACCACAACAATTGAAATGGCTTGATGGTAAGGGTGTTTGCTTCCATTCTAAATATCAAAGGATCAAACTTCACAAGTGGTGTGTGCATGGTCAACAATAGTAAGTTCATTGAATGTTGTCATATTTAATTCCCTAGAGTAGGTCCTTAAGTTGATTATGTGACTTACATACCTAGGTTAGGTTTTTAACCTAGCCTATGTAGTGACATGTGTTAGCAATTCATAAGCTAAAAAATTATGAAGTGATCAATAATATTATATATTAAATAATTTAAATTTAATTGATTTCCATACTGCCTAGTTAATTAACTAGCAAGTGAATGGCTTGGTAAATTTATATTTCATTTGAAAATAACCTTGTTTCACTAGGTACTAATGAAACAATTCATTGTCCATAGCAATTAGTCCCCATTCACTAAGGGGTTAACCAATTTCATCATGGTAAAAATGTCTACTTTCATTCAAAATCTATTGAAACCTAGAGTGAATTAAGATGCATTTTGTTGTAATGTAAAGACTTGAAGTAGATAATCTTTTGAGTCATAAAACAATTGATTTATAATGACTAGTCCATAGGGCATGGACGAATTGTTTTTGGGATGTGATCATGAAAATGTGAATGATTGGGTAGAACAATTGACCACGACAGCAAAGGTCCGAGATTTAAATGTTGACAAACTATTTAAGATTGTTAAGTTAAACCTAAGAAGTAGAACTAAGGAGTGGTTCAAAAAATTGAATCATGTTCTAGTTATTGGATATAATTGCATAATTACATAATGCAAAAGTATGGCAACATGGATGTTAATGACATATGTATCAAGCTGGATTCTATTTAACAAAAACTGACGGAAAAGGTGTAGAAATACTATGAGAGGTTGGATAAACTTTTTTAGCAAGGACAAATCTAGGATGCAAAATAATGTCGAATATTCTTAGCTAAGCTAAAGCTAGAAATTTAGAAATTGTGTTGTCAACATCTACACTAACATTGATGAAATTGTTGTTGTTATTGCTGAAATTGAACAAGTATTGGAAAAACTCGAGGAAACTCCCTATTAACCTATGAAGGAGGAGTAGGATGAAATGGTATTTGGAAAATCTGCTACAAACCAACAATTGTTTGTTTAAATGAAGCCTTGATTAACTTCTTTGGAAAAGGAAGTGATAACAAAGCAAAATCCAATATAAATATTTCTACCAACAACAATCGTTGTCAACTATGTTGCTCAGAAGAACATAAGGCCTCAACATGCCCTAAACTAATTAACACAAGGCCAAATTGTGCCAAATGTGGCGGTGGGTACAAGATTGATAATTGTGGTTTGAAATGTTTTTTTTTTTTGGTTTAGGGCATACGGAAGATCGATGTTGGAAAAAGACAATAAAAGGACCTATTGCCACCAAAAAATTTCTTGAAGCTTTAGTCAATGATGAAGAGGCAATTCTATCAAAACTAAACCAAATCACTAGAAATGACCAGCATGTGTTTTTTAGAGTTAAAATGCCAAAAAGGCAATTTCTTGTGCCTACTAATCATGCAAAAGACCAAGAAGAAGGGAGTGCAAGTGAAGAACACAAGGAGTTAATTACAGGGGCAAAGGCAACAGTAAAATCTAAGATATTTTCACATTTCATTAAAAAGAAGATTTTTTTTTCCCTATGGAAATTATGTTGATCATTCTAGGAGAACTAGAGTATATTGAAAGCTTGGTTAAGTTGGCAAAAAGAAAAAAGGATGTTGAAGTCAATAAATACCAAGTAGTGATTATTCATCCAATTCATACAATAAGGAGAGTTAATGTCAACAAAGCAAATTGCAACAAAACACACCATTTGGTGATGGAAATCAATCAAGCTTTGATTGAAAGACTAGTGGATAGAGGAACATCCATGTTGGTCATGGCAGCTAGTTTTGCCAAAGAGTTAGGGATAATGCATGTAGTGGCTAAACATGAAACCTACAAAACAATGTCTAGGATAGTGACACGTGCACTTGGAAGAATTATTAAACTTCTAGTGAGAGTGGGAGGGATTGTATGTTAGATGGTTTTCTTAATGGTTGTCACAAATAGTTATGACTTATTCTTTGGATTGGACTTTCTCATGACAATCGAAGCAATCATCGATGTGGAGAAAGGCCTCCTACATGTATGCAATGAACTTGGGATGGAAGTGGAAGTGTTGCCACTAAATGTGGTAAAAATGTTGCATGTACTGGAGAAATCTAAAGAAGAAAATAACGAGATACAAAAAGAGCTGCTCAATGTGGAGATGGAACATATTTAGTTGAATGCATGGGCAGATCTTATTCAATCATCAATTCTTGATGGTTCAAATGATGCATCCTCCTTTGATGAAGAAGTGATGGATTATGAAGAAAAAATAGAGGATAACCTGCAATAGGTCTTATTAAATTTGGAAAAATAGATCGATGAATTGAAAGACCACATGATGGATCTACTAGTTGATGAAAAGACACCAATGCAAATGTTGAATTTAATTTTGAAGGAGCAACATCAAAATGTTCTAGAAGGATAATTCTTAAAAGATGATGATTATGTAAATTGGATTAAATGTGCATTTGTGGATGAAGATGCGAAGATGCAACATAGGTTTGGTAAGAACCCTTAGCCCAAGGTGCATTTATATCTAGTTAAAATGATTGATGAATAGGTAGAACAAAGTGGTAGGTGGGTTCATATTAAGTCTAAGATAAAACTGGATGAGTTTTTGGATAAAGCGCAAAGGAAACAACTATGGGGGTTGCTTGAGGAATTCCAAGGATTTTTTACATGGCATAAAACGGAGTTGGGACAATGTTCTATGAAAGAACATTCAATTGATATGCAAGGATTGCCTCCTTGCCACATGACTCTTGGGTGATTGTCTTAGTAAGAAGAAATTAAAGTAAATTGACAAATATAGGCATTTGTGGACTTAGGGAAGATGCCCAAAAGTGCATTTGAGTATGCATGCAGAATAACCTTGCCAATCAAGAAGGATGGAAGTTAAAGATTTTGTGGGGACTATTGTCCTCTAAATTTTCAAACTAGATGAAATTCTTTCCCCATGCCTTTGATTGAAGATGTTTTAAGCCAATTATGGAGCTCTTAGTGGTTTTCAACACTAGACTTGTAGTCAAGTTTTCGACAAATATCGATCAGACAGTTGTGATCAAGAGTGGAATGTGATATCGTTTAACCTAAAAAATGCCATCGACACATTTTCGTAGGTTATGGTTGATATTTTCAAAGATTAGACAAGTCAATTCTTGAAGGTATTTATTGATGATTTTAACATACATAGTGGAATGTGGATTAAACACCTATAACACATCCAACTTGTTCTTCAAAAGTTGGTAGAAGTCAACCTGAAACTAAACCTCGGCAAATGTTGTTTTCGTTCTAAAAACATGACGTTCCTAGGGCATGTGGTGGATTGCATTAGGTCACAACCAGATCCCAAAAAGATAATAGCAATCAATGACTTTCTTATATGCAAGACAACAACTAATGTCAAGGTCTTTTTGGGATTAATGGGATATTATAGAACGTTCAATGCAAGGTATGCAAAGATTGCAAAACCCCTTTTTGCTTTGACCACAAAAGAATACAAGTTTGTTTGGACACTAATATGCTAGGCCACTTTTGTTTCGTCGAAAAAAAAACTTATGGAAGCACTAATCCTAATTTGACTTAATTTCATTAAACCTTTTATTTTAGATGTTGACTAGTCAGTTAAAGGTGTGGGGCTCTATTGTCACAAAAACCAAGAAGACATGAACAAGTTATTACCTATTGCAAATAAAGGTCTGTCTCCAATACAACACCATTTACACCTTCTAGAAAGAGAGTGTTACGCTTTGATATGGGGGACAATGTACTTTAAACAATATCTTCACTAGACCATGTTCCTGTTACAAATAAATCACAAACCATTAGAATGGCTAGCCATTGTATCAGATGCATATGAAAGAAAAGGACATTAGATTGCTATGCTGCAGGACTTCTAATTCAAGATCATCCACTGTGTAGGCAATATACATTTGAATGTTGATGCATTGAGTATAAATCTTGTAAATCTATCAAAGGAGGATGATGAGTTTGGATGTGATGTGATGGAATCCAAAGACAAATTATTGTCCATGAATGAAAAATCCCCCAATGATATTATCATTAATCTATTCACTCTATAACTCATGGACAAGGAAATGATTGAAACTGAAGAACATCAAGTGGAGGTTGAAACTAAAAAATAGAACATGGATTCTACATAAGAGGAGGAGATGCATCAAATGACTCCTAAAGACTACCGGAGAATGGTCATCAAAGTTTAAACCATGGTAGATAATGCCAAGGATAAACAAAAAGGCAAGTATGTGGGAATTATTGGAGTAGGCAAAGAGGAACAACTAAAGCAAATGGATATATGGGAGGACAAAGTGGCAATGGTGTTTCTTACTAGTGGACATTTGGAAACACCAACTCATGAAACTTTTAACATAAAGAGGGCAAAGAAAAGAATGATGAAGTACCATTGGGCTAAAAACACTTTGTTCTTCAAAGATCTTGTGGTACCTAAACCTGAAGAAAGAAGGACAATGATTGAGAAGATCCATGAGGAGATCGGACACTTTGGTGAACTATGGGCACTTGAAGAAGTAACAAAACATTTTTTTTGGCATGATAGAACAAAATATGTCAAGGCATTTGTCAAAGCCTACACTATAACAAAAGGTGTCCCTGTACACCAAATGATTTCATTGGATTTTGAGTGAATTCACTGGTTGTAGTGAACGAGGACCAGTGAAGAAGCAATGAATTCGCTGGTCTACTGAACGGGGACTAGTGAATTGCACCCACATTTTGTAGTAATGTTATGATAAATGTCAACTTGCCAGAAAATCCAACAATATGAGATTTGGAATTGAAGAGATGAAGAACATCCCTATCTGTGATTTGTTCTACCATGTTACTTTCGACATTGCTGGACCATTACTTGAGATCATTGATGGAAACAAGTATGTGCTTGTGACCATTGACCATTATTTTAAATGGTGTGAAACACAACTTGTTAAAAAACATGATGTTTTCATTATTTCCAAATTTTTGGAAGGTGAGGCCATCTATAGATACAAAGTGCTGAAATAGATTTTAAGTAACAATGGTAGTTGATGGATGAAGGAGTTTGCTAAAATGTGCCATAGTTATGGCATAATTCATCAATTCACTGCTCTTGCCTAGCCCTAATGCAATAGATGGTTGAGCGTCTCATTAAGACCATCAAGCAAGGATTGACAATTATGGTAACCTCAGACATACTACGCTAGGATGTAATGTTACCACAAATCCTATTTGGCTACCATTGTGGCATACAAGTTAATACAAAGTATTCCCTATTTATGGTATTCACTAGGTGTACACCTAGATTGACCATTGATAATAGTCTCAACGAGTTGTGTCATGTGTTTGATGAACATGCAAAACCAAAACTTATGGCAGAATAGATGGTTCACAAAATGGAACTAATTGCTAAATCACTACTGGAGAACATTGAACAAGTTCAAAAGAAACAAAGGAAGGTCTATGCTACTCACAAAGGACTTCAAATCTTTGATGGCTTTGAAGAAAACAACGAAGTGAAGATGTGCAAACCTGGCAAAAAGAAATATTTAGTTTGCAACTAAAAAGGACCATACATTTTTGTGGACTACAAAGATGGGAAGGGTCCACGGATGTGAGATCATGGCAATTGGATTTGCGTTGTTAAGGACCTTAATGAACAACGATGGGAACGTGTTAAAAAAGATTTACAGTTATACCACTTTGCAAATTGATGACTGATCTATGAGGACATAGATTTTTTTTTGAAAGAATGGTGACACATGTGATGCAATCGTCAAACATTTTTTGTGGATGTGGACAAAAGGAGATAAGCAACCTTAATTCATGATGACACAAGATGCCAAGATACAGGACAATTGTTCATCATGAATTTTACAAGCATCAAAAGTCTAATGTCTATTGTTCGTTTCTATGTTTTGGTGTGTTTTGTTTGTTTGCAAGTTTATAGTGTTTAAAGTTTGCAATTCAATGGAGATGAGCTTCTGAGTTGGCTTTGGTGATGGAATGGATTTGTTGTTGCAATTGAGTTGGCTCTTGAATGAGGAATGTAGATCACATTGCAAATGACTAACTGGTGCTAGAGATGGGAGGGAAATGAATGAAAGTTGACAGTGGACTATAAACAAAGGAGTTGGAACCTTCAAAGATAACTAAGTTTTTATTTTAAATTGCAATTAGAAAGTAGAAATATGGGTATTAGAATGTATTTTGACAAAAAGTAGAGATATGGGTATTAGAGTGTTCTTTGACAAAAAGAAAAAATGTCTTTTTGTTTAGTATTTTTTTTTAGCTTGAAGTTATTACTTTTTGTTGCGTTGTAGTTTTCAAGAAAGGAGAAGATTAATCAATGTTAAATGTAAGGACTAAGTTAGGGGAAATTATGTTAATGTTTAAACACTACTACAAAACATGGTTTTTCAAACGGTTCAAGTTGACTAATCAATTCTTTTTTACTAATGGACATGTCCATTTTGACTAGGGGCTTGCAACATATATTTTTTGACCAATCAACTTGACTAGGTTGATTTATTTGACCAATACATCCAGTCAAGTTAGAATGGCCAATTGGTTTTAATCAAATGGGACATTTAGTCAAATTGAACATAAAAAATTAACATCATTAGTCAAAATGACCAATGTTCTTTAGTCAAATGGGACATTGTATGCTTATTAGATATTTACTTCCTACCTCCCACTTACAATTTTATAACCTACCTAACTACCTACCTACCTACCTACCTACCTACCTACCCACCCACCTACATGGATGTATTACCTACCTATCTACCAATCCACCTAGCTATAACCTACCTACATATTAACTACTTACCTACCTACCCACCCACCCACCTACATGGATGTATTACCTACGTACCTTCTCACAAACCTACTACCATACATGTATTATGTACTTACATACCCACCCACATACCTACTTACATACTACCTACCCACCCACTTGCCTATTTATTTACCTACTCATCCACCCACCCACCTATTTCCTATAACCTACCTACCTTCATACTTCATAATCTTGTAGTGACATGTCAAAATAAACATGTGAAATAAAAAAATTAATAAATGTTAAACACCTTTAATTTGATGGTGTGGTCCATTGGTTAAGGACTTGGTTTATCATTGGGGAGGTCAAGGGTTCAATTCTTATGACTTATGTACATGCTTAAGGCACCAAGGTAGGTAAGGTATGTTAAATAAGATATACTAGGTTAAATTAAGGTAGGTCAAATATGATAGGGTAAGGTTTGTTGATTACACCAAAATGCGTCTTAGTTCACTTTTGGTTTTATTAAATTTTGATTGAATTTGAACATTTTTACCATGGTGAAATTGGTCAACCCCCTAATGAATGGGGACCAATTGATACAGACAATGAATTGCTTCACTAGCACCTAGTGTCGCAACCCTACTTGGGAGAGTGTGAGGATGAAACTCACATTCTCGAAATGGGGACTTGGGAGTTCTCCAGGACTCGGGAGTCCTCCGGGACTCTCAAAACTTCAGAGTTCGATTGTAGGGGCCAAAACACCTCGAATTTGGGTGTTTTTTTATATCATTGGAAAGGTATTGATGTGTAAATGTCGAAAATGGCCTCGCATGAGCCATTTGGACATCTGTAGCACAAGTTATGGCAAAAAGAAGGGCCGGGAGTCAAACTGACAATTTGACTCCCGACCACTAAAAGTTAGGAATCGACCCGACCTCGACATGTGTAGGTGAAGTGCAACACATCATTGGAAAGCTCTTGAGGAAAGCTACAAGTTTACTTTAGACCTCATCCCAATTGGAGATCTGAGCAAAAAGTTATGATTGCTCAAAGTCCCGGGAGTCCAAACCGAGACAGTTTCGGGATTCCTCCTTGGGAGTCTCGGGACAAAAAGCCATTCGGATGTGGGTACCGTAGAGAGGCACAAAGTATACTATATGGGGGAAGGTGGTGGCTTCCCCCGAGTTCGGGCCGTGGTGAGTCAAGTGAATCCAGAGTTGCCCGTGGCTTGTCCTAGCACCAAAGGTGCTCTAGAATGTGAACTAACCAACTTGTTGGTTGGTTTGATGCAGGTTCGAGTAAGTGAATAGCTTGTCACTCTTCCTAGTCCCATCCCGGAGCTTCAGCATGCCCCTCTACCCCTTTTAGTGCTGAGAGTTGGGAACGTGCCCCAAGTCCCCCATAATTTCACAACTTGAATAACTTAGGCCCAACTTTGGGCTAACTAAGACTTGGGAGCGTGTCACCTAGTGAAATAAGTTATTTTCAAGGTTATTTTTTACTATTTCACCTTATGCTACTTTTGGTTATTCTAAACAAACATTTGTTATGTTATGTTACTTTTTGCTATTTTAACTTATTTCACCTTAAGCTATTTTTGGTTACTATAAGTTAATTTTGGCTATTTTCAATGTTATTTTTGGCTATTGTAAGTTATCTCATTTTAGGTTACTTGCAACTATTATAAATTATTTTTTATTATTCTAAATTATTTCATTTTAGGCTATTTTCAACTATGTGAGGCTATTGTTGGTTACTTTTGGCTATTGAAGGCTATTTCACCTTATGTTATTATTGGCAATTCTAGGTTATTATAGGTTATTTCACCTTAAGTTACTTTTGTTTACTGTAAATTGTTCACCTTATATTATTTTTGGCAATTCTAAACAATTCTAATATATGGCTATTAATGGTTATTCTATTGGTGGTTATTGGTTGTTCTTTTATTAGGGCTATTGGTGGTTATTAATGGTTATTCTATTAATGGATGTTGGTAGTTATTTATTGGTCGCTATTAATGGCTATTCTATTAATGGATATTGGTAGTTATTTATTGGTCGCTATTAATGGCTATTATATTAGTGGTTATTAGTGGCTCTTATATTAATGGTTATTGGTGGATATTGGTGGTTATTAATGGTTATTATATTAGTGGTTATTGGTGACTATTTTATTAATGGCTATTGGTGGATATTAGTGGTTATTAATGGTTATTATATTAGTGGTTATTGGTGACTATTTTATTAATGGCTATTGGTGGATATTGGTGGTTATTAATGGTTATTAATGGTTATTATATTAGTGGTTATTGGTGATTATTTTATTATAAATTATTATATTATGACTATTGATGACTATTTATTATAAATTATTGTTGGATATTTTTAATTATATTATCATAGGTTATGGTAATTATTCTATTGTAAGTTATTTTAAATTATTTTCATATGTTATTTTACCTTAGGTCATTATATTACATTTTAGATTACTTTAAGTTATTATACTTAAGATAAAATAACTTATAATAACTTAAAGTATGGCTTAAGGTTAGTTGAATCATTTAACTTAAAATAATTTAAAAGCCTATAATAATTTATAATAATGTAAGGTATAAATTAGAATAACTTAAGTAGTCTAAAATAATATAGGGTATATCATAAAATAACATATATAAGATATTTAAAACAACATAGAAATAAACATGTTTACTATAATAAATTATAATAGTGAATTATGTCAATTAATAATGAAACACAATGTTTACATAATGATATTATACTGAAATAACTTTAACCAAGGTGAAATCACTAAAATGCAATGAACTTATTTCATTTTTAAGGTCTCATAATGATTTAAACTAATGAACTGCATCCCATTTTTGTAATATGGTTACCACCTACCTACATGCATTTATACGACCTACCTACCTACCTATTTGTCACACAAAAAAATTATCTGTGCAAAAATTTGACCAGTCAAAATGACTAATCAAATGGTCTGGTCAAAAAAACCACCTTAATCACAATGAACATGTCAAAATTGACTTATCCAAAATGACAGAGTAATCTTTTTTATGCCTGTTCAAATTGGGTACTTTTTTACTAGATTTGCTAATAAAAAAGTACCATTTTTTTAATAGTGAAAGGTTTCAAAACAGTTCATGTGGTATGTTTGTGGATTTGTGTGTCGATTGGGAATTCTGAAAAAACCTACTAGTTTGGTTGAATTTGGGAAAAAGAATACTTATTGAATTGTGGGGACTTTGGAAAGAAAAGGATTTTTGGTCTATCATGGGTGCCAAAGGAAGAGTTAGGTTTTTGGAATCAAATTTGTCTTTTTATCCAACTTTTTTTCTTAGTGATTCTAGAGGAAAGGAATGGTTGCATGAAATCAATTTTTGTTTGTAAACATCCACAAGACCAGTGTGCTCTTGAAAAAAAACGAAGGAAAGTTTTGATCCCCTAAAATCTTTAGTTTGTAGTTTGAACATAATTATAAAAAAATGTAGGATATCGGTTGTTAATGTTGTGATATAGGTCTTGATGCAACTACTACTATAGAGTTGATGTTGGTACTATGAACGAAATATAAAGGGTTTCTTGTTTAGGTTAACCCCTCTTCTTTGGTGATAATGAACAAAATGTAATGAGTTTCTTGTTTAAGTTATCCCTTTTTCTTTGGTGATAGTGGTGCTATGTTTTTATTACTTTACAGATAACTTTATTACTTATGATTTTTTAATTTAAAAGAAAAAATAAAATCAATAATTTTTTGGTAATTTTGATTATGATTTTTTATTAAAAAATAATCAATTTATGACAATTGTCAAATGATAGGCATATGTTTTCAAATTTATGATATGACATATGGTTATCATTTGACATAATTAATCCACATATGAGCATCTCCAACACTATTGAATATATGATCATGCAAAAAATAAAATTACATCCAAGTTTAATTATTTACTCTTTTGAACCCCACCCATAAAACTTAAAATGGGACAACAAATTGGTGGGGGACTGCTAATAACAAACCACCTAGACCAATCATTATGATGGGCCAATGAAAATCATTCATCAAAACTTAAAAGTTAAATCATATTTAGTACACTATGTTGCACAACTTTGCACAACTTTGTTGCAATTTTTACCAACTATTGCAAAATATACGATTATGTTGAGCCAAAATCCCTTTCCAAAGCCAAACTAGCATATTTTGACTTCTCTTCATCAAATTTTACTTTGCAAGATCACATATTGAACACCACTAAACATTTTATAAGAGCACAACCTTTCACACCTAGCTTTTGGGTGTCTAAAAACATCTATGACATCCTAAATAGTGTACAAATTATTTCCTTTGTAAACATGATGAAGGCAAAAGAAGAGGCCTCTAAAACCTAAAGATGTAAGTTCATGTATTATAATGTTGAACGAAACAATTTACATAATTGTAGAATTTCAACATTATTAAAACCTATTCCAATTCCTTGATAAAGGTAATGGATTATAATTCTAAAGATTTAGGTGAATTAGTATGCTCCAAATTTAGTTTCATAGAGTGATAACTTGATTTTAATGGCATTTTCTCATCCCATTATCTTTACAATTTCCAAGAGTTTTCACAAAATTAGAATCCCAACCCAGTCGCATGTCTATGCAACTTTTACACTTCAATTCAAATCCCAAAATAAACCTACAAGAATTTCCATTTTGGAAAGCTAACAAGGGTTTTCACTCTTGTGCCATGACAAAAATTATTCCACATAATGAAATGTTGTGGCAAAAAAAATAAGGTTACACAAAACACATCACCACAATTTAATAATGATTCAACACATTTAACAAATGCCACATAGTCACACAATGTTCTGATTCAATCAAACTACTAAACTTCTTTACATATTATGGACCTCCAGGCCTTTAGGGATCAAGTCACTCTAATTTCACTCTCTTGAACCCCCACTAGTACTCCAATGGCAAATGTTAATGTGGCAACCCAAACCCTATTCATGGCAACAATGATAATAAAAAATGTTGGATACATATTGGTACAAACAACATACACAGTCCCAACCCAATAGACACAATTTTGTATATTTCCTTTAGCAAATTTCCCTAGATTGATACGTTAAAAAATTCTAAAAGTTGCAAATTTGGGAGTTTGACAAAGTAAAACAATACCACTAGCACCCACCAACACATCACCTTACAACAATAAACACTAATAATAATTCTTCACTTCAGAAGTACTACTCAAGCAAATATTCTTTCTTAAATACAACCCAGAATACTCTCAACCCAAAACATTGATTCCCAACCACATTACATTAGAAATTGCCATGGAGACTATTCTGGAACCTTCATAGCCTTTCATCACATCTATTATTGTACCCCTAAGGACAATCTTAGAACCTAATCCATCCTACTAAAACCAAACATGCAGCAGAAGAATCTATAAACCTGAACTTGATGAGATCAAGTTCTTCAAAGTTGGGCATTATTCCCATCCCAAAAGTAAATCAGAAATCCATAAGTTCAACCTTCCAAAAAAATCACAGCAAAAAACATGACCTCCTTTCACCAAAACAGATGCCTCTTATCCCTAATGCTCTTCCCGTCCATAATTAACACCCTCCAAAATCTAGCTCAACAAAGCCATTGCCTCTCCAATAGTGAAAATACCAAAACAAAAACCAACACCGAACACCATCACAACAAAAACCACCACTCTTATAACTTGTAAGAAGCAAAACACCCCACAAAATACAACAAAGAATGCGTAACACCACCAATACCACTAAACCATCAAGACATTGTCATATACATCTTTCGACAATTGATGGCTAAATTTCATCACATTAGATTTTCATCCAACCCTGTTTCTCATCACAAGGTTTCAAATTCAGTCACTCTTGAAGTAATGCCATTAAAACACACTCCACAAATTTCCTTTGGTTCTGCATCATTTTCACCAATAGTCCAACACATTGCTAAAACCTAGTCCTATAATGCAATGGTTCAAACTTGAAAAGACCAAGTTTTACACCATAAGCATTCTTCTTATTAATGCTTGAAAAAAAAAATCCACTCAAACAAAGACCTAAATCCTTTTAGAAGTTGATTACTAGACTTATTTTTTGCCTATAACTTTTCAATGTGTCTTTTAAAGTTGAAGCTTGTTCTTATACTCCCATCTCCCACATCTTTTAATCGTCACCAAATCCAACAAGCTGATCCAATGAAAAAACATTAAAAGTGCCATGAAGAGCAAACAACAATGTATGCAAGCATATGAACTTACCAACAAAAACACAACAAACCACGAGCTTGCAAAACAACTCCTTTCATGAATGTAATGTAGCCAAAAAAGGGACGAGTGTTCTAGTATGACACTCCTTTATAAAAGCAAATGCATTTCAATAAAATGACAACATAACCATCCAAGATTGGTAGAAAGTTTACAACATCCTAAATGATTTAACATTCAATCTTTCTGTTCCTAAGAATACAACATTAGACTTTGGACCTCAAGGGATTAGATAACTAATGATCTTCTTTCATGAGCCAACTAGTCATGAATGTGGTAGCTCATTATGAAACAACAATTTCCCAATTCCCAATTGTTCTCATTTTCTCACAAATCTCCCCCTTTAGAAGTTGGACACAGAAGAACAAGGCATGGAACAATTCAACAATTTCTCTCCATGAAGCACATGAATGCTTTCAAAGCCCCCATTTTTCTAGAGCTTTTACAACAAGATAGGTACTCTCTTCCACACACACACAACCCAGTAGATAGTTCCTCCCAATTTCCCAAATACTCACAATTGATCGAACATGCCATAGTGATTGTTCATAAGATTTCTAAACTCATTCATGATTTCCTTTGAAATGGTTCCTAGAATGTAATACTACATCTTCTATTTCTTTCCTAAAACACATAGCACAGTGGAATACTTATTCTGAAGAAGAAGGTTGAAGACCAACAATAGGGCATTCTTCCCCAACTATTCACATAGCTAATTCAATACCGAAGAAAGACACATTCTTCAAAACAATTAGAAAGAAATAGAATTTAGCTTCTTGCATCCATCTGCCTACCTTGTGCCTCCAAAAACCTCCAACTTATAGAATGCCCAAAACTTCCATCATCCGCACCATCAAAAACCTCACCCACCAACCATCTCCCAACTTCGTGATTCCATAGATAAATGTATGTTTCAAGTCCAGTGAAGCAGTTGGAAATTTTGACCATCTCATAAGAATTATCCCTCAAGACAATTGTGTTGTCAAAAGTTTATACACTTATGTTAGAGGGAAATCATATCTAGAGATTGCAATCTTGTTGTATCACTGTTTTGATCTATGGGGTAGTCATGTATTTTGTTTGGGGTTTTTGCTGAGTGGTTGACATGTAGTATCAGACATGGAATTACAAGGTTGAGCATCTTCAATCTTGTAGTACATGAAATGCACTTCCATATTAAATATGATGCATTGTGCAATATGTAAAAGATTTTATTGTGCATCAAATTTGTTTAGAATGCCATGGTCAAAACCAACCCCTTCAAAATAAATATCAATCCAAACCTGCAACATTAAGTTTAAGAACTAACTTAAGTATTGTAAAATGAGCAAGTGTGGGTCTTATTATTGTGAACTTGCAGCCTTCACGAAGAGACTCTTACATTTAAGCATTTGTGCTGAAGAGTCAGCATTTATCTTCTCTCTCTTGCAAGCTTGCCCCAATAAACCATGCTAGATCTTACCTATACGACAAAATTAGGTTTACTGAAAGTCACTAAATCATAAAAACCAAGTTGATATGTGTTTGTTCAAACCATGTTATGCAACTATTTGAATTTGTAAAGAACCCACCAGTTCTGATTCTTTCAACAAAATCAGATTCAAAGGATCACAAGTCTCAATTATTTCAAAAACCTTACACAACCAGTGGTTTTCTTGAAAGAACCAGCAATGAATTGGTGGTTTTATATGGCAGGTTATTGGATTTTTTCAAAAACATTGAGAACTGTGATTATATCCCAAAACCAGCTCTTCGAGTTTTTGAGAACTATGGTTTTGAATCTTAAGAATCTCCCTGATAAATGTCAGGGTCTGTTCGTATTTCTAACAACCACCCAACATCACTGGTTCAAACCTTGGGGTAAGGTTCAACTACCTTTCAAATGTGAACCACCTTATACAATGATAAAACATCATATTGTGGCCAAATGACATTTCCTTAGTTTGTACAATATCATCATAACATGATTGGTAAGGAAAAATCAAGAAAAATAAAATGAACACACTCAAAGAGAAACCTTACAAAAGTTATAAGCTTGGAACTAAAGAAAGATTCCAAGATTGCCATGTTGCATCACAATGAAAACTCATGCAACCAAATAAAAATTGGAATTCATCATGGTAACATCATAGAAAATCAAATCCTTGTAATCTGTTCGCCTTTCTAATTAAATCTCATGTGATTTGTCATTTGTTCACATTCAAGAAAATCATCCTTAAAATCACCCATTTCACAAAAGTAATTTGTGTTGTTTAGCTATAATCATTAGGTCCACATGGTTGCACACTCTATGCTTCCTGTGGAAGTAGTGCTTCAGGGACTCAGCTGGACATTACCAGTGTAGTGCAGTTATCTGATGTAACTTTTCATAACCTTTCCTTCGGGAGTTTTAAGAATTTGGATATCAAAGAACCTTCAGTCCCAGTTTCTTGAAAAATTTCAGAATCAAAGAACCTGCACAGGGTTGCAGTTATTTGAAAAAAATTATAAGAAAAGTAGAACCTTTAAGAAACCCTCAAAGAATCCAGGGCTGCTTTACCAAAAGAACTGGCAAAGAACCGGCAGTTACATAGTCTATAGTCACTTGTTCTTAGATTCTTTGAGAACTGTGATAATATTTCAGAATCTGTTCTCAGATTTTTGAAAACTGCAGTTATATATCAGAACCATTATTTTTTAATTTTTTGAGAACTGCAGTTATTATATCTCTTTGAGAACCTCCTGTTTTCAGTTCCCATTTCTGAGAACCACCCAATCCGCAACATTACCTGATCACTTCTTTGTTCTCCCTTTGATTACAATTTAACCAGCAATTTGGGGCACACACAGGAGGGAACAGCAACAAACCAAACCCCTCTAGATAGAATGTACTAGAGGAATGCAAAAAACTTGCACCTTGACATGAAATCAAGGTCCCCAATATAGAATTAATTTCTTCATGATCATCAAGTTTCCTAAACATTTTGCACCTGGCAGCAAAACATGCTGTAGTACCACCACACACATCAATGTTCAATTGCTAGACTTATGATTCCTTTGAAACAGCCTAAATTGGACAACAAACAAATCCAAGCACTACTGAAGCTGCACAGAATATATTGGGTTGATTGATCATTTCTCTTCATGTAAAATGGACAATGCCCATCTGCAGCTCAAAAGAAGGAGTCTAGTAGAGTGACGTTAAAATATTGAACACAAAAAACCAATAGGTTGGACTCAGGCTGGGAGCTGCATTGCAGTACCCAATCCTCTTCCTTAACTTCCAGTCACAGTATAATCATTATCTCTAGTATGTCTGATCAGCTGGGTGGTAACACTAGTGATGGCATTGAGTTTCATTGCCCATTTAGTTAACTCATGTCAACTATGTGGACTGGCAAACCACTCTCAGCTACAACCCAAAATTAGGTCCAGATCCAGGGTAATTTGTAACTTGTGTTTGCTTGCAATCCTAGACTGAGAATTCACAGCAGAACTTGCAAGACTCATCAATCAAACAAATGATCTTCAAAACTAACTAATTAGGGTGGAGATGATCTGACAGTCTTGGACAGGGAACCTGAGATTCCCCACCTCCACAAGATTCATCTGAAGAATTGTGTCTAAAAATCCAGTCAGTTTAACGTGTGAAAAACAAATCTTCATGTGGCAGTTTTAAACCAATGTGAAAATTGAACCGCCACCCAGCTGCTTGCTCCAATTCATGTCTCTTGCAACTTGTTTGATCGGAATTATAAATACCTAAGTTCTTCCTTTCTTTCTTGTCTGATAGCTGTGACAAGTCTTGCAAGTGCTCAGATGCAATAGAGACAATTGGAGGAAAATTAGGGTTTTGCAACAACTAGGCTTGTAACTGAGGATTTTAGTCCTAACAAACACTTGCAACTAACCCTATTTTTCAATAGCCATAACAAGTCTTAAAAGTGCTTAGATGCAATACAGACTCTAGGATGTAAATTAGGGTTTTACAATTAGGTTTGTCAATAAGGATTTTAGCTCTAACAGACATTTGCAACTAACCCTATTTTTCAATGGAAGATGCAATGGACAAGTTGCATCAGTTGCAATGGACATGATGTGACACCAGAGCTAGTGCCATGTAGATGTCGACATCACCGAAATTTTGCAACTAGCCTAAGAGACTTCACATTATGAGGTTGCAGCAGCGGCAGCTTGCCTCTTGCCAAAGGCTTTGATGCTGTAAAGATCCTCCACAACATCCTTCATGGTGGGCCGATCTTTCCTCTTGTTAGCCAAACAATTGGCAGCAAGCTCGGCCACAGATTGCATGGCAGGGAACATCAGCTGGAAGTCAGCAGCAGGAACATCCTTCAGCTGGGGGTCAAGGATTTGGTCCAGCTTGCCATTCTTGATGTAAGGAATGGAGAAAGCAGCCAGACTATGGCTCTCCAGCTCTCTCTTGTAGTCCAAGGGCTTCTGTGAAGTGAGAAGCTCTAACAATACAACTCCAAAGCTGAACACATCACTCTTGTCTGTCAGATGGTAGCTGTGGAAGTACTCAGGATCAAGGTAGCCTGGTGTTCCTTGCACAGCAGTAGAGACATGGGACTTCCCAGGATTGACCAACCTGGAGATTCCAAAATCTGCAACTTTGACAGTGAAGGTATTGTCCAACAAGATGTTGGCAGTCTTCACATCTCTGTGATAGATGGGAGGAAATGCAGCAAAATGCAAGTAAGCAAGAGCTTCTGCAGTCTCAGCTGCAATTTGCAGACGCTTGCTCCAGTTGAGATTCACTCCAAACCTGAGTCTGTGCAAATGCTCATACAGATTCCCATTGGGAATGTACTCGTAGACGAGAATCGGAACTTCGGTTTCCAGACAGCAGCCGTAGAGCCTGACCAAGTTGCGGTGATTCAGCTGCGACAAAATGGTGACTTCGTTCAGCAACTGTTTCTTGCCGCTGGTGCTCACATGGTTGGAGATTTTGATCGCCACATGCACCATGCCATTCTTGAGTGTGCCTTTGTAGACTGTCCCGAAGCCTCCAATGCCTAGGATCAAGTGATCCGCGAAATTCTCCGTCGCCTTCTCCAGCTCCTTGAAGGTAAACACATGCACGTCCTTGAGTCCCGCCAGCTTCCCCTGCTGCGACATGATGGAGCTCATCACCTCCTTGATGCTTCCTTGGGATTTGCGCTTCCTCAGGGAGGATTTGTAACCATACCCATTACGGCGTCTTCTTTGAATGCAGACGTAGATCAGGAGCCCCACGGCCAGCAAGACAACCACGACAATCACCACTCCTGCAGCAGCAGCAGCAAGATGATGATCATCATGTCCAATTAGCAACTTTCTAAGAACCAGTCCTGCAGCAGATCGGCGCCTGAGCTGCTGATCAAATCTCAGACTGCACTAGTCTAGATCTACTGACTGTGAACTGAATTCTGGAGTGAACTGAATTTTGTTTTGTACCTGCAATGACTGCAACATTGGAGCTTGATGATGATGATGATGATGATAATGAGTTCATGGATTCTGCAGCTGGGGTGGACGCGCTAGAAGTGGTCGAGTGGGTTTGCGATTGTGTTGCAGCAGCTGCAGGACCCTGCTGGACGCGGCTGATCATCATGGAAAGCTTCTTCTGCCTGGCAGTTTGTTTGCAATGAGAGACTCTTTTGTTGTTGGAGGAGGCCCAGGCTGCTGCTACACAAGCGACGTAGTTCATCATGCCGGTAGCTTGAAGAATGGTCTGACAGTCTAACAGCTCCCAGCTGAGGAGTCTAGACAAATTGCGAAAGTGGGTCGATGCCAATTACAGCCATGAGATCATCTTCTAGCTCCTCTCTGCACATACAAGAAGAAGAAGGAGAATTTCATTTACGAGCAGAACACGGGCTGCAATAGAACCTCCACATGAGCATCGATACACTAGACCTAGTAATGCACGTGCAAACAGGAAGCGCTGGGTCGCTCACGAGATTGTGCAAATGAGTAGGTCACTAGATTGTGCATTGATCACATTGATCCTTTTATGTCCTGATCAGAGCCCTCATGCTACTACCGGCACTGCAATATGAGATCAGAGTTCCACAACATTTCAAGCACCCAGGAACTATTGTTCAACCTTTCAAGCTGGGCCTCGACGAAGTTAGAGGTCTCGTCTGGACAGCTCTATTGACAAGCGAAATCTTGCAACTGGATACTCAATGTCGTGCACACAACTGTATAAGAACGCGAAAAGATCCGCGCACATTCGATCGATCGAGCTCGCTCGCGAATCTTCTCCCAGTCGGTATCCGCCCTGATCTGCCCGATCAGCAGCAGCAGCTCGCGGATCCCTGGGCCTTGATCCCCGGGCTTCTTCCTGTCGATGATGATCACAAGTAGAGGATCAGCAGCATTAATTCTACGACGTTGCATGACACTGCATCTGGTGAAATGCAGCAAGGCTTCATCTTGGACCTTGTGGTGATGACAAATCTGCATTGAGCACCAGGAACAGGCTTGCGAGATTGATGAACCAAGACGCTCCGCGAGAGAGAGAGAGAGAGGGAGAGAGCGAGCGAGGATTGCTGGCGCTCGAAAGAAGAGAGGTTCAACTGGATTTGGCGCGCCAAGGAGGGAGCACGGATTATTAACTTGCATCTGTGGCCTCCTGGATGAAACATTCACGGCACAACTCTCATCCATGAAGCCTGTATCCCAAAACCAATATTGGTGCCGGTTCCTACTAAAGGTGCATTCACACCTGGTGTTAGGGACTTTAGTGTTGAATATCATAACATCATGTTACTCATGTCAGACTTAAACTTACTTACCAAGAAATTTCTATGTTAAGCTAACATTCACTTAACATGAAGCTATCACCTATTTAATATTACATGTCATCTAAGATGCCACCTAGATTTTCATTTAACACTGACTTCAAATCAAGTGTGAATGCACCATAAGGGGCCTAGGATAAGGCAAAAGATGCCTCCCACTCTTAAGGAGTAGGCATAAGATCCCTTCTCTTTTTATAAGGAGGGATATCAATAGGTGTCCTCACCAAATTCATAAGGAAATTCCTTGGAGTTCTTTACATTTGCAGCAAATTCACAACAAGGCTTTGTGAGGAAAAAAAAACAAATAAATAACCTACAGCAACTAACTACAAGACTCCACCCACCAACATGGATTAGTGTGGAAAGGACCAAAAGGGTATTGGACGCTGAGCTATTAGGGAGACTCTATTGTGAGAAAAAGGCTAGAGCTATATTTATATAAGAACTCAATGATTTTTAAATTTATTTTTGTGCCCTACCATTTGTTTTCAATCTAAACTAATATGTGTGGAATGCTAAGTTTGGTCAGCACCCAAATTGATTTACCATTTCAGCGTATCCCCCCTTTCTTTGATGATGCACCAAAGTTGTTATGGAAAACACTAGGTGCAAAATTAGGAAAAGGGTTGTCCAAGTTTTGGACATCCTAAATTAGGAAAAGGGCTGACCCAAGTTTTGGACCCTAAAAAAAATGCTCCTCTCAATATTGCAGGCCTTTTCATTGTGGACAAAACAGTATGGATCCAACCATGTTTAGGGTTTAGGGTTTAAGGTTTAATGAGTATAGTTTGTGTATATATGTTCAGTACCTGAAGGCAAGGTGAGATTGAGAACCTCTTCATATTGTTAGGCAAGGACAAATGGGTTTTAGGGCTAAATTAAGGAAATTTTGCCAAAAATATTAAACCTAAAACTTTCCAAACCTTTATTGGGTCATGCCTTGAGGCAAGGAGCATGCCATTCAATGGGTTCTACAACCACCTAAATGCTAACAATAGCTTGCACCTTATGTGTAAAAATGGGTGATTTTCAAACACATGTATGAAGGCTAGTCATTTCTAACTTAGAAACTAGCTTTAAAAAGGTTGAGAAGTATGCAAGGCAAGGCAAATGTTTTGATACTCCTTTTTTTATAATAAAAGATTGATTGTAAATTGGTTTGTTAGAAATTTCTTCATTTGACTATATTTCAAATGATGTAATTTGAAGTGCAGTTGTAGTAATTAAAGATTATTCATGAAAATAAGTTAAATAAATAACATGGCAATTCTACACCTTTACTACCCAAAAGAAAAAACAGTGCAACAAGGAAGAAGGGGAAATGAAGAACAAAAAAGATATAAGTACAAATTAATACTAAACTGCTATAGATGCCGAACAATGACCTAAAACCGCAAACTACAAAACTTGGATGGCACCTTATTACATGGAATGTCTTGTGTCCAAAAAAGGGCAGGAATTTCAAAAAACATAATGCCCGCTCCTTCTTGCCTGCAAAGGGCAGGAATTTCAAAAAAACATAATGCCCGCTCCTTGTTGCCCGCTAAGGGCAGGAATTTCAAAAAAACATAATGCCTTCTCCTACAGGTGATTGATTTTTTTGAAATTCTGGCTTTCATTTTTTTGGCACTTGGTATCACAGGGAAAAAAATTAAAATTAAAATTAAAATTTGCCCAATGTTTTGCACTCAATAAAGCCCTAAGCTGCTTACCAGGGTTGGGCTTCCCCTCAACTTTGCCTTATGTGGGCCATTGTTATTCCAGTAAAGAGCATGCCCTAGGCTTTCCCCTACACTTAAATTTTAAATGACACATATGAGTAAAGGCCACCTTATAGAATTGTTTGTCTTTCTAATCTTCATTTTTTGGCCTTCAAGTGTTTTTGGCAATGTTACGGCTACTTTCCATCCTACCTCCTTGTCAAATTTGGTGGAAATTCATTTTTAAATAAAAAGAGAGAATTCTTAGGAATTTCATGGGAATTTTGATGAATTCTATAAAAATTTGTAATCCATATTGATAAATATTTTTAAATCTTCAA
>Ga0209611_10003485_pt1 | contig 27235 bp, 32 predicted proteins | sample S1TSphgellanicum_3_FD_187693 | JGI IMG/M metagenome (GOLD analysis project Ga0209611, IMG submission 187693) | Host-associated microbial communities from peat moss isolated from Minnesota, USA - S1T2_Fc - Sphagnum magellanicum MG (SPAdes) (version 2) | ecosystem: Host-associated > Plants > Peat...
AAAAAAATTCTGAAAGAAAATATTGAACATTCAAGAAAATTCTATTTAGTTGAAAATATTTTTCAAATTACTTATTTATTTATTTGACAAACATTTTTTGAAGCTTGCTACCAAGGTATGTTCTTTTTTTTAAAACTAATTAATTATTTGACAAACATTGGTTCAACCTGCCAAGGTAATTGTAATACCACCTGGAAAGGGGGGGGGAGGGGGAGAGTTCCAGCCAATCACAAATTACTGAATCAAGCACGTGGACATCCATTTTTTTATATAAGTAGGCTAGTCTGTAAACCCATTTTGCAAGCAAAATGATCAAATAAGCAAAAGACTAAAGTGTTATGTATCAAAGTCCATTTTGTCCACTTCTACCCATCAATTATTTTTAAAAATCAAATGTGCCCCAACACTGAATAAGTGGGGTGTTCTTTGCAAGGGGTGTTAGCCCATGCCAAAAATGGTGATGAAGTTTTTTGGAAAGAGAAATTTCATGCAACCAATGGGAAGGCCCAAGCATGCACTCAAGGCGCCTTGTTTTTTTTCCTTTTATGTTTTGGGGTGGGTGGGGGGAAGGAAATTTTATTTTTCATTTTTCCCGACTTCCCAATGTGTTCGCACTATGTTCCTTTCAAGTTTCCAATGGGTTCCCAATATTTTCCTCAACATTTTCTCCATACCTCCTCACTTTTATATGCCTTGGAAAATGGTATCCTCCTTTCACCTATATAGGTGGGCCAAAAGGGAGGAACTGTATAGTTCAAAATAGAGCTTTCTGTTTTGGAAAGTTTTCATTATTTTTTTTTTTGGAAGTGATGGGTCAATCCAATTGACACGTTGCCCAAAAAAAAAACTTTGGAGGCACCTCATTTAATTAATAGGAGAGGTGGCTATTTCCCCAAATTTATTTCCCTGCCATTAGCCTAGGCCAAAAAGGTAACTAACATTTTTGGTAATAGAAATTGCATGCAGCCAATGGGAAAGTGCAGCATCCATTCAGGTGACCTAGCTTTTTAATTTGAGTTTTGGGGGTAGGGGGGAAGGGGGAGAGGTTTTTTTTTCATGAGTTGTTGATGTGTTCCTACCATGTTCCCAAGTTGTTCCCCAAGTTTTCAATGTGTTCCCAATAGCACTTAATATCAAACCCATATGTTTTGTCCAAAATCCTCCCCTTCTCACCTATATAGCCGAGGTGTTTGTTGTAAGGGGTAATAGCCTAGGCGAAAAATTAAAATGAGGTATTAGTCAAGGTTGAAAACGGTGCCAAAAAGTTTTGGGAATAGAAATTTCATGCAGCCAATGGGAAGGTTCAACCTGCATTCAAGGTGTCTTGTTTTTTTCTTTTAAGTTTTGAGGGGGAGGGGCGGGGTGGGAAAGAGGAAGATTTTTTTCATTTTCTCTTTGTTCCAACAGGTTCCCAATGTGTTCCTCATGGGTTTTCTTTTAAGTTTTGGAGGGGAGGGGAGGGGAAGGGGGGGGGAAAAGGAAGATTTTAAAAATTTTCCCTTTGTTCCAACAGGTTCCCAATGTGTTCCCCATGGGTGTTCCCAATCGCACCTTGTTTTAATCCCATATGTTTTGCTCAAAGTCCTCCCCTTCTCACATATATCAGTGGGCCAAAAGGTGGAGGCACTCCATCTATCCATAGAATCTTCAATATTTTTTGTCGAGGTCAATCAAATTCAATAAAAGAAAATTGGACTTGTGAAAGGTAAAGGTCAAGCCAAAAACGATGATAAACTTTTTTGGGAGGAGAAATTTCATGCCGCCAATGGGAACGCCCAAGCACACACTGAATGTGTCTTACATTTTTTCCTTTTAAGTTTGGGGGGCGGAGGATTTAGAGAGAGATATTTTTCAATTTTCCCTGGTTCCCACTATGTTGACCATCCCACCATCCGCTCATTTTGGCTGGGCCCTCAAGGGAAAAGGGGAGGAGGGGGGTTCCACTATGTTGACCATCCCACCATCCGCTCACTTTGACTGGGCCCTCGGGGAAAAGGGGGGAGAGGAGGCTCCAGCCAATCATGAATTACCGCATCAAGACATCGACACCCATTTTTTTATAGTAGTAAATAAAGTTATCCAAGCGATTAGAGGACCAGAACGGCCAGTTTTGGTATAATAATAGGGCAACAAATGCATAACTAGGAATGAAAATTTTACAAAACAAAATAACTGGGACCCAAACTAGTTTTTCCACCAATTTTGGTGGTAAATTCAGTTTCATCTTGTCTTTCCTTTTTCCTAAGCACCTCCACAGCTGCTACATATATTTTCACCGCTTCTACAACTAATATAATTAGTCTAAAACCTTGTGTATTAAACGGTGAGTTTCAGCATTTCATAGTGATATTTTTAGCTGAAAGAGGGGGATAGGGGGTGAAAGCAGGCCCAAAGCGAGGGTGAAGACAGGGTGACTTTATACGGATAACTCTATTGAATGTGTCTTGTGTCTTGTACTAGAAGGTTGTTTGATCACCGACCTTTGTTCAGCTATGGACTTGCTTACCCTACCACTTCCAAAGATTTGCACAAGTTTTTAAATGGAACACATGACCAACTAAATAACATTTTGTAGTCCCATTACGAAATGGATTTCATCCATAAAACTTCAAACATGTAATAGTGCGTGAAATCAATTACACACCTAAAGTCATTGATTTCATAATTTCACATCAATTATTTAATTATCTTCTCATGATTATTTTCTAAAAAAAAAAAAAACCCGACCGAACATTGTTAAATGTACTTATTGAACATATCTAATAAATAAAGAACAATTATATAACATAAGTTAATTATTTCTTTTCTTTGCGATTTGTGCTTCATCTTTGCAACTCCAACATTCATGTGTATGTCAAACATTTAATTAAAGTAAAATAATAAAAAATGTTGAAAAATGCATGAATATATTAGCAGTTTAAAATTAAAACCAATAAATTGTGAATATATGAAAAAAATTAAAAAGTTGATCATTCAGTATTGTTTTGAGTATTTGCTGGGTATTGTGTTTTTATTTTAAATAAAAGTAAATTACAAGATGAGAATCATCCGTTTGTCCATTCGTCAGTCAGTACGCCCGTCCGTCTGAGCGTTGGTCAGTCCGTCAGTCCATACGCCCATCCGTCCGTGCGTCGGTCAGCCCGTCTGTCGGTCCGCCCTTTCGTCTGTCGGTCAGTCCGTCTATCGGTACGTCTGTCAGTCGGTCCGCCCCGTTCGTCCGTCGGTCCATCTGTCTATCGTTCAGTCCGTCAGTCGGTCCGCGCGTTCGTCCGTCCATAGCAGGCTGCGACACGCGTGAACAATCAATGCGGATAAGGATCGACACTTCCGGAAGATTACTCGCATGATTTGCGTAAAAAATTTCGCTTTCCGATCGAGCGATTTGTTCGGAATCAAGCATCGTTTGCAATTTCTGACGTGATTTTTTCACAAAACTTTTGTATTCTGGTCGACCGAATTGAGCGGAACCACGCATCTTCAGAAAATTCTCGCGTGATTTCTGTGCGAAATCGGCATTCGGATCAATCACCGTAATCCGAATCAAGCATCGTTTGAATTTTTTGTCAAAAGAATTTGCGTTCTGAGCGAGCAATTTGAGCGGAATCAAGCATCGGTTGCAATTTTTCGCATGATTTTGGTACAAAATTTGCATTCTTGTTGAGTAATTTGTGCGGAATCAAGCATCGTTTGCAATTTCTAGCACGATTTTTGTTCAAGATCTGCATTCTGGTCGAACGATTTGTTCGGAATCAAGCATCGTTTGCAATTTCCGGCATGTTTTTGGAACAATATTTGCATTCCGATCTAGCAATTTGTGCGGAGTCAAGCGTCGTTTGCGATTTTGGCGTGTTTTTGGCACATGATTTGCATTCCGATCGAGCAACTTGTGCGGAATCATGAAGCCTCGTTGTTGTGGGCAGAAGAGGATTTTGTAGAGTTTCTTCGTGATCATCATCGGCATCGGGAGGGTTATTCCGCGATGTTTTGGAGTGGATCGCAAGAAGGGTCGACACGGTGAAAAATATCTCTGGAGGAGGAGAAGGAGGATCTGAAGAAGAAATCGGTACTCTTGGACGGCGAAGTGCGGATGCGATGACGCGGGGGAAGAAGCTTATCAATGATCCGAACGGTAAGACTGCGGGCTCTTGTGTATGTGTGTGTGTGTAGTCACATTACATCGCTGGAAGGAATGCAACCTGAGGATCATGAGCTAGCGAACTTTGTTTAGCATAAAAACCTCTGCTTGGTTGTGTTTCCGACGAAATCGCGCGTGGAAATGGACTTTAGAGCACCTAATCAATGTAGTTCTCATTGCGGTTTTTGGGCGGAGAGTCTTCAAGCACTCTCATCTCTCCTCATTCTCTCTCGCACAACCTGAAGCCCTAATAAGGACAACAACTATCTAAACTTGTAACGTTAAGCTATTCACGCCAGGAAGACAAACTGCTGCAAAATGGCAACGAATTTTCTCTCTGGAAGAAATGCCAGGCTCTGCCTCCCTCCTCAAGCGTCGGTTCCAGGACTATGATGGTCTGCGCATGGCGCTGCAGCAAATAGTGGAATTTGGCCCTATTACACAAGCCAGGGTCTAAAGAAGACAAAGCCTAAATGGCTTGCCAACATGTGGAGTAGGAGACTGATCATTCCACAAGTTCTTATCTGCATCAAGTGTGCAACATGAAGTTTTAAATGTGTGAGGAAGAATCTCTAATGTTTTTAGGGTTCAGGGTTCAGGGCTTGCACTGTCCTTTCAAGCTTAGGGACATGGATGTGCAAGGGTACCTTGCTCCTGTAGCAGCTGAAATGACACTTTGTGAACTTATTATGTTATGTTAAGAGTCTTGGGTATATGCTGATATTGTTTGTGTGTTGACGTTTTTCAGATGTTGTGATTGAGTGTATCAAGGGTCTAGTGGAGACGTACCCAAAGCTCACTTATCTCGATGGCTTTCCTGAGGTGTGGATCTTGTGCATAGTGTGGTTATCTCTTCAGCCTGTGCATTGGACACATCCTGCAGTTATGATGGTGTGGTTGAAATGATCTCCGTTTTCTTGTATTGAAAATTTAGGGGCCATAGATGGACCAAAGCTAGATGATAGGTTCCTTTGAGAAGCATGTTAAATAATATTAGACTCTTGAAAATCTGTAGGTGAAAGTGGTTTTGCGGGCAGATGTGCCTCAAGGGAGCTATGATCGAGTTGCTGTGATCTCAGGTTTTCTGATCATTTTCCCATACTGCTGTCTTTTGCAGTATTGCAGGCTGCTATAGTAGAACAGCAGGAAATGAATGTTCTGTTCAGCTTGTGTCATATTTGAGTCTGCCAGCCTTATGAGAAAATTCTATTACCTCTTGGAGGCTGATGATGATTGTCCATGGTGAATTGTGGGTTGTTTTCCATGTAACATTTTCAAAACTCCTTACATGGGAGGTCATTACAAGATTTGCAGGTGGAGGAAGTGGACATGAACCTGCTCATGCAGGATATGTGGGAGAGGGAATGTTAACAGCTGCCATCTGTGGAGATGTTTTTGCATCTCCCTCAGTCAATGCCATTTTGGCTGTGAGCTAACAAATCATTAAACCCATGTCTTTTTCATATGCTAGGCTTGATTTCTGTTGACATGTTGAAACATGGGTTGGCAATTGCAATTGAATTCTTGCCCTGCATTATCTGTTATGCTCATTCTGGTTGTAGATCCTAGGTAGTGCAGCTGCTTCAAGAACAAGGTATTTTGACCATTAAATGTGAACAATCCTAGATGCTTCAACAGGATGCAGGCTAGATGTCTTCTCTTTGGGTCCTTTCTCCTTTTTTGTGCAGTAAATGCCTCAGGCATGCTGATATGCTTACATGCTTACTTCTTTGGCATCAGGGTATTCGAGCTGTTACTGGACCACCTGGATGTCTCTTAATTGTGAAGGTACTACCTGTTTGACTGCTCATAGAAAATTATTACAGTCCTCTGGTCTAGAGGAGTAGAAGCTAGTTTTTTCTTTTTTCTTTTATAATTAGATTTTTTATATGTCACATTGTGGGCCTCTATGTGCCTGTAGCTGCTACTACAACTTTTATCTTCTCTTTATGCTCCAGACCAGAAACCAGTAACTACTTAGAGTTTCCACAAATTCGTTCTACAGCAACAACACTTTCTTTGTGTTTTCTTGATGACTGATCACCAGGGTTGAATTTCATTTGCAGCAAGCCCATTGGTTTGTCCTTCTTGTATGTTTGTTGGCTTAACACATCCAAAGTGTGACTGATGAACGTAAAGTTAACAATTGGCATTGTCATGCAGAATTACACTGGTGATCGTTTGAACTTTGGGTTGGCAGCTGAACAAGCAAAGGCCGAGGGCTTCAAGGTTCAGGTAAATACCACGTGAATGCTTTCAGAACTGCATCATATAAGGGGCAGCTGAGGTTTCTAATCAAGAGTCAGGCTGGTCCAGATGGTAATTGTGGGAGATGATTGTGCACTTCCTCCACCGCCTCGAGGTCCACTAGGCCGAAGGGGACTGGCTGGGACTCTTTTTGTCCATAAGGTATTGATGCCCTTTTTCAAAGCTACAATTTGTCTGCTTGCATCTTGCACTGAATTTTGTGAGTCATTCTTGACAGATAATAACATAAAGATATGTCATCTGGATGAGAGTGTTGAAAAATGTAGTTCTGGTGCTTTGAGAGCTTCAATTAGACAAATGTGTATTGCCAATGGGACATATGCCAATGTCACATGCTTGACCAAGATTGTATGATCTGTACTTTCCACTTGTAGTGTCGTCATGTGACTAACAATGGTGTAGAGTTTGGTTACATTGTTCCTTGATAGGTTGCAGGAGCAGCAGCAACTGCTGGGCATGATCTTCAAGATGTAGCAGCAGAAGCCCGCCGTGTTGCAGGCATGGTAGGAACAATGGGGGTTGCATTAACAGTTGGTACAATACCAGGTCAGAGTGCATCAGATCGTCTTGGACCTGGGAAAATGGAACTTGGCCTTGGAATTGTAAGTTTATAGCCCCTGAATCCACTGAGTTTGAGTTTCCTGTGACCTTATGGTTCATATGCCTGCTGCATATATTCACTTGGGACAAAGTCAATGGCATGTTGATGTGAGGATGTTGCATTCTAAGACCCGACACCAGATTCTTGCAATTAGGTTCACAGAGATAGCATTCAGCAGTTTGTGCTTGTGTACAATTGCACTGTACCATTTGGAGAATAAATAGAATCATGTGACATGAGTATGAGGGCCTGTGGTAATTTCTCTTGGGTTGATACCACCTTGCTGTCTGCAGAAAAAAATCAAGGTTTTGCAGCTAGTGACTTAATTTGCTACCTAATGGGTAGAGGGGTTCTGTCCATGTTTGCAGCATGGTGAACCTGGAGCGGTAGTGGCCGATTTACGACCAGTGGATTCTGTGGTCTCTCATATCCTCAAGCAAATTCTTTCCCCGGTGTGTCCTCTCACCAAAGATGTCCTGCTTTTGTTCATGCCTAGGCAAGGTACCTTGAAGAATTTGCTCTGGAGAGGTTCAACAGGCTTTTACCTGCAATTCAGCTTGTGTCTCACAGCCATCAGTGACTGCAATGACACTTCTTCAAGATTTTGTTTTGGGGGTGCTGTAGTTCCGTGTTCAAGGCTGCTGCATTTCTTTCTTTAGGTCACACCTGTGAATGAATGCTCAGTTACTTCCCAGTTTCTACCAGACATGCAGAGATGGTTTCAGAAGCAACAGGATTTTTTGAAACAACAGAGGTTTTTCCGCTCTCTATGTGTCACAAGGTGCTGTGGTGTGTACAGGACAGTCAATACCTGCCAATCAAGCGTGGAGGTAGAGTTGGGCTGATGATTAACAGGTAGGTATTCCAGCACAGCCTTGCTGTAGTCACATGTAGGCTACAACAGCAATGTTAGCCTTTGAATGTTCTGGTAGGGCTGAAGAATCCAACCTTCTTAGTATTTAAACACTAGAAATGCTATGCTCAAGTTAACGTCAAGTAGAGAGGCATCCAATAGTGACCTGGTGTGTTGAGTTTGGCACTCTTGATATGTAGTTTGTACTTCATGTCTGTTCAATCCAAATGGAGGCAGAAAGCTTTCACCAGGCTACAAGGTGTATATGGCCCCATTCCAACTTAAAAAGTTTTGTATGTGAGCAGTTTGGGAGCAACTCCTTTGATGGAGTTGATGATTGCAGCAGGAGAAGCCATTGCACAGCTACAATTAGACCATGGCATGGCTGTTGAGCGTGTATATACTGGTTCTTTCATGACATCTCTAGACATGGCAGGTAACCCATTTCCTCACATAACAGAATGAGCTTTGGCATTTGTGTGTGTGTCAGAATAATCATACAGGTATTTATTGCCCCTTCCATGTGCCTTTTCAGTTGCTACAGCCATCCTTCTTGGTTTCTGTTCTAATATGTTCTCCTTTGTCCTGCATACAGGGATGTCTCTTTCTGTGCTGAATGTGGATGACTCAATTTTAGATGCTCTTGATTCTCCCACTCAGGCACCAGCGTGGCCTACTGGTGTTGCTGGTAAATTTTTTGAACTAGCTTATATGGCTTTGAGAACATGGTGTCACTTATTGCATCCAGTGCTCTTAGGTACAAAGTGTCTGTGATAGAGAGAGGGCAACTTTAGTGTAGGCCTCATGGTAAATGCTTCTCATACTTGTTGAGTTGAATTTCAAATGCTGTACTTGTGATCTTGAAAGATGTGGCTTGTAATCCCTTCTTCTGTTTTTGGCCTCCAGGACCACGTCCACCAACAACATTGCCTGTTGCACTGCCAATTGTACCACAACACCTGAACAAGGTACTCTGCTCAAAGCATCTCCCGTGACAGTTTCTTTGTCAAACTAATCAGCTGTCCCTAGTATTACTGTGAATTCAGCATGCTATTTGATCAATACACATTCTTGCTCTTGCTTAAGGTTTCCTGCAATCCTCATTTTATTGAGAGGCACGTAAAGTACTCATACTGAAAGCTCTTATTTTTTATTATGGACTAGAGCTTCACCTTTTGTACAAAATATTTATCCACCACCAATGGTTTTCTAGTAGCTGTTTATTGTCATGTTTTTAGGACAGCAGGTTACATATTGTCATCCTTTTTTATGTCAACACGTGGTTGGAAAAGTAGGCTCCTATGCTCCTGTTGCATTGAATAACATTTCATCTTTTCCTTCTCTGTGGTGGGGTATGCAGGCTCCAAGTCGTCCACAGGAATTGACCTCCCAAGGCCGGAAACTGGAGGCAGCCATCCAGGCAGGCGCAATGGCAGTACTTAATCTTCAAGATTCATTGAATGATTGGGACAGCAAAGTTGGAGATGGAGATTGTGGAACGACTGTGAGTGCTGCTGCAATGAACTGACCAACACTGTTGATGTGTTCCTAATTAGAGTTATAGATGACTATCCTGAGCATCAGGACTGGCCACCTTTCTTGAACTTAAGAAGTCACAAATTGGGAATGCAAATTTTGCTCTAATCTGTTGTTATAGCATTCAAGGTTGGTCCTCAGCATCTCATCATGTAGAATCTTAGGTCTTGGTTAAAAAAGTAGCTTGTTGAATTGTTGCTGATTCTGATGCAAGGACTCTTACAATCTTGTGGATGGTCAATGAAGAAACACTTGACCTTCAGCCTATTATGTTAGGAACAAACATCTGTGTTACTGTGAATAAACCTCACCTGAAACAAAGCAGGGTCCAGGTAGGGCATTTGATTTCACTCTGGTGATACAGTGCATTCACTTGTTTGTGTATAGATGTCAAAAGGAGCCAAGGCTGTGCTGCAAGATATGGAGAAACAGTAAGTTTCTGTGGCCATTTCTGAACCATTGACTACATTTTTATTGGCGAAGTGCCTGCAAATGTTGTTGGACAGCTGAATGTGTCAATTGCATGTAAACAGCTTGAATTAGTGATAAATTATTCCTCCTACTACCACATTAATATCAATTTGTGCAAATCTGTGGTTAGACATATCAATTGCTGATGGTTGTGCTCCTGCAGCTACCCCCTCAATGATGCTGCTGAGACTGTGCATCAGCTAGGTTGTTCGATCAGGAGTGTAACAGGTGGCACTAGTGGGATTCTGTAAGATTTCTAATATGTATAATGCCCATTTCAATAAGTATTTTCCATTACACTGTTTCAGAGTTATTTGTGGCTGTCTTCTGCCCTGATTTCAGATTACCATATGTTTGGTGTTTTCCAAGCATCTGAAAGAAGTCTTGTGTGCATCAGCTGATGATCTTCAAAACTTTGTGCATTCCTTTGTGGATTTCTAGCTATTGGATTGTCGTGCTAATGTTTGTGAGCAGTACCCACAGCAGGAGATGGAGATGGTAGCCAAGCATATGATCAGACTGGAAGCATCCTCACAGAGAGAACAATCTTTTAGTCTTCTCACATGGATTTTTTTCATTGGTGATGCAGGTATGACATATTCTGTAGAGCAGCATATGCAAGCCTAAAAGAGAATGCAACTGGCACTGTTTCTGCAATAAAATGTGAGTTTGTCATGCACACAAACCTTTTTGTGTGGCTTGAAGACCAGATCAGATTAGCTCCTTGATGTGGTTTGTCTTGAAACCATGCTTGAGTTCAGAGAGATTGCTTGAGTTCTTCTGTTTCTTGTGTTCCATATGACATCCACCAGTGATGCTGGACTCATGTAACTCTTTGCTATCCTTTTACCCTTAAACCATGAAAAGGCACAAGAAGCATGTGGTCATGGGAATAGACTAGTTCAATAATGACCTCAATTCTTGTCAGCAAGTACAAGCATAGTTTCAGAGTCTGGTGAGGTGAAAGGTTTGATGATACCTTGTTTGTCTCCCTCAGGGTCATTGGCATTTGAGTCAGGTGTGGCAGCTGTGAGTAGGTACGGAGGAGCCTCAGCAGGGCACCGGACATTACTAGACGCTCTTATTCCTGCATCAACAGCCCTGAAAGAGGTATGTAAAGCAAGAGATTTAGACTTGCCATAAATGACATTTCCTTTTTGTGTTCAGGTACTGCCCTCTGAGGAATTTGCACATAATGCGTATGAGATTATATTTCTCAAGCAGCTTTCTTGGTACAATATGTACCAGGGATGGATTTTGTTCCTAGACTTCCTTTAAAAATTCGGCTTACAAGGGCTTATGTAACATCTCCAGAAGCTCATGGTGTGCAAAGATTGCTGTCAGAGGACATAATCAGCAATTGTCAACATATTGTAGTTATCTTTTCTGTCATTGTCAGTAGGTTGGTTCATGGGGTGAAATCTTCTTAGAGAAGGCTTACATGCACAATCAACAGGGTAGACCAATGATAGGATGCTCCTTTGAATGAGTCTAGAGTACCAATGGGAATATACCAACCTTCAGTAGTGCAAAGAGAACAGGTGCCCAATTTCAAGGAGTGAAGGATATTTGTTTAGACAAGGGATGTTTAACATGGAGATTTAAGCATGAACAAAAGAGTTGTGAAATGTGTACCAGGAGATCTTTTGATGTCTGCCCATTTCATGTACTCATGATGTAACTGGAGAAATTTTCATGTTTGGTTATTGGGAATCTTTCAGAGACTGGCTGCACAGGAGGATCCAGTAAGGGCCTTCATTTTTGCAGCAAAGGCAGCTGTTGCCGGTGCAGAGGCCACTAAGAGCATGCCAGCACTGGTACCATCTCATCTACTTGTATCTCATACCTCTCAGTTGCAACTCAGGATGTTAATCTGAGGAAAATGTCTCATTCTTCTTGCTAAAGTTTACAGCATCATGACATCGGAAGCATTGCTTTTCAGAAAAGATGCTTTGTTGCAGAGAAAGTTTGTGTTAAGGGCATGTCAACTAGTCTTCAGACAGAGAGAGTTTAGTACAAGAGAACTCATAGGCTCTTTCCTCCCTTTGCAGGCTGGCCGATCAAGCTATGTGCCTGCACAGGTCCTTGCAACAGTTCCAGACCCTGGAGCTATGGCAGCAGCTGCATGGCTCATGGCAGCTGCTACAGCCATCACACAGGATTTGGGCATATCCTAAGCCTGGATGCAATCTCCATGTTTGCTCCAAAATGATGCCTTGAACAAATTTTTAGCCTTATCTTCTTCAAAGAGCCAACACAGAGTGATTTCTTGTGGAAAAAAGTTCTAGATTTTTTTGGGCAAGACATCAGTGTTATCAGGACACAGATTTTGGGATAAGAGCACTTATGATGCCCCTCCATTTCTGAAGACTACTTGTTGACATGCCCCTAATGCAGACATTCTCTGCAATCATGCAGTATGCAGACCATGCAACAAATGCTTTGCTCACACCATCCAGGCAAAGCTACTTTTGCTTGCTTTGTGAGCACTACTTTTGGTATGCTTGTTTTCCTCCTCTATGAAGCTCTTGCTTTCTTGGTGTAAGGTGCTTTCTATGTTATATGTTCCTTTTACTCAATTTCCTTGAACTTTACTTTCTTGGCACTAGTGGAATTCTATGTTCCCATAAAAGCAAAACGTTGTTCAGCATAGTGTTTTGTATTTTCCGTACGTCTTGGTTTAGTTCACATTCCATATTCCTGTATGTGCTAGACATGGGTGTTGCACTTGGAGTTACACTTCCTTTCACAAGACTTTCAATGATAGGTTTGATGTTGTGCTAGAGCTTCCAGGATTACCAGTGATACTTACATGTAAGAGTTTGTCCATTGGTTTTCTGCTGAAAATATCCTATCCAATCTGTATGTGTTTGAGCAGAGAAATGTTCCATTCCACTGGCTTTGGAGTTGAAGCTTTATAAGTGAGCTATACAAATGTTTGTGGGTGCTCTTGGATTGCAACTATTGACAATTGCTTGGTGTGTATTTGACAATTGCTTGCTTGTTTGGAGCTGCCTTTTAACTGAACCTTGTGAGGTCATCTCATGCTATTGAACATATCAATAGACCCATCTGGTTGTTTTCCTCACTCATCAGTGGCATAGTACTAATTTAAGTAAACAATCAACACAAATATGTGGAGAAAATCTGGAAGTGCTTTGTTACATGTACATGTTTTCTAGCTAATAATGGACAGTCTAATCAGCTTCATCTAACTTCTCAAACCTGGTGGCACATTTGTCAGTAGCTATGATGTCTACGACTACAATCTGGTAGAATTTTTCAGTAGAATTGACACCTGATTTCATCAGAGCCAAAATGTGATGGAGTGGAAGCAACTTAGGCATTAGAACTACAAAGGGGGGGACGGAATGTAAGGAAGCATTAAAAATACAAGTGGGGTATGATTGCTTGTTCTTTGTCTCATCCCTTCCTTCCCCATCAGATCCTGCACACAAGTCCATTTCAGTGTGTCAGGAAAGTGATAAAACAGACTGATAAAAACAGTTAACAATATCTTTAAGATTTCTCTGTGGTAGTGGAATTTGAGTAAACTGCCTCACTTGATATCTGTGCATCTCTTCTTTGAACTAAAGAGTGTTTGATGTTTTGTTATCTACCTTTTCACAACATGGTCCAGCTTTCCATTATCTTTGAGCAGAGAAGGTTTTTTGGATTTTAAGATGGGCAAAGAAACTGTACATGATCTACTTTGTTTGTATTCCATTTGGTTTTGTTAGTGGACTGCCAAAAGCAGCATTTTGCTTAGAAATGGAAGGATTGGGCAAGGCACTTGTGCTTTTACAGGTTTTGATCAGTAATTAAGAATGAGCACATGCATGGGTTTTTGTTGATAAATAGGATGGGGTGGAAAAGATTCAGAAATTGGCATACATGTTTCTAATTTCACAATTTATGCCTGGTTTTGTGCAAGCTCGTTGTTCGCACATGCCAGAAGTGCTTGAAACTGCTTGATCTCATCAAAATTTTCACCCTCACTTTCTGTACAGCTTTGTGGCTCAGTGAGCTGCTTCAGTTCCTCCTCCAGTGAATGCAACTGTTTTCTCTTTCTCGCATGGTCCGCCTACAATATATGCAGGTAAACATGATGAGCATAAGCATAAGCAATCAATAAGCTTTTGTTGCTCTAGATTAATCCAGACTCTTTGTTGATCAGAAGTTTTATTTTAGAGTAATGGCACAAACAGAGTGAGCAGCACTCACAAGTTTGAAGGACTATATCAAACTGCAGCAGAGTAATTGCTAATTTTCATACCTTGAGTTTTTTGTATTCATTGGCAAGTGTTTTGTTTTTCAGGAGGAGCTTCTCTGATAGTACACGGCTGACCACTACTTCTGCTTGCTTGTGGTGCATTTCAAGCATCCAACTGCAGATCCACAAGTACCAAACCTCAGATCTCATAAGCTTCATCTTTCTTGCTATCATTTGAAATAGTGAATAAGAAGTGCCATAAAAAAAATTGTAAATGAATTGCTTCACCTCTCACGTTCCTTGTTGAGCTGTGCACGCAAGTTTGCCACTTCTTCATCCTGCACCAAGATACATCTTTCTATCAGTCTTTTTGATCCAAACTTCTTGTGTCTTATCTAAAGAAAGAACAGAGAAATAGAGGAAACGCCACCTTCTCTTGAGCTTCATCAGAGTGTCGTGCCCTTTCTGAGATCAGCTCAAGTTGTTGTTGACTCACAAGTGACTGCATTGACATGAACACGAGGAGAACAGAAATTGTGTCACTGAAAGGAAACAAATGTGAGGGAGGTCTAGAACCCAAAATCCTGTGAACAGCCAGCCAGTACCAAAAAAAAAGAATCTTGACTGAGAGCATCAATGGATAGTTATAGGAGAGGTGCACGCACAGCATAGTTGCTAATGTCCAGTTTTACACTGTGGAGGTCATGCATTACATCTTGTGTAAGGGTCTCTGCTTCCACAAGCTGCAAGTTCAGCATGTTTATCTGCAATTCCACATAATGCAAATAAGAATTCTGTCTTGGGATCAGAGGGATAGAGTCCAACAGCAATTACAAAATCTTTGCAAAATTTGTTTGTGCTGTTGTCAAAATCCATAATCCTTCTTCTGTAGGAATGTGTGCATGGGGGTGGTGCACAGAACAGAAACCTGTTTGTCTTTGTGTTCACATTCTGTACGAAGGGCAAGTAGTTCCTGCTGTACATGCACTAAATCTGTTTTTATGTCCTCAATCTGTTGTGTATAGTCATCACATTCAGATTCAAGTTTCTTGTGTAACTGTTCCAGTTCCTTATCCTTCTCATTCAGCTGCCTGCAAAACAGGAGAAAGCCATGATCAAAGAACTTCACATCAAACTCTAGCTCACACAGGAAGATTTGTTTGCAGATGTGCTTTTGAGAGAGAAATTCCAAAGCTTTACCTTTGCAGCTCAACATTTGTGGATTGCGCTGCCTGCAAGCTCTTTGCATTCCAAGTGGCAGTGCTGCGCACAGCATGCAACATGGCCACGTGGTTCCTCATGCCTTCCAGGTCCAATTCCAGATCTTCTCGTATCATTCGCTGTTGTTCTGCTTCCCGTTTCAGTAGATCAAGCTGGAAGTGATGATTCACTTCGTTTTAGTGGATAGAACAAATACAACTAGAGAGGCTGCAACAGGAAAAAAAACAGGGTTTGAATTCACTGCACAAACCTGATTTTCTAAGGCACTAACAGTGCTTTGTAACATCTCCACTGATGTTTGAAGAAGCTGTAACTCTTCCTTCTCATCAATGCATCTTTCATTCACTGCAGCACTCTGCAGATCAAACATGCTCAATCATGTTTAGCAAGAGAAAATTTCAGGTAAGAAGAAACATGAAATACTGAACTGGATGGGCAACTGCAAAGGCTATTGACAAGTATTAAGACTGCTGCGAGTAAATCAAGATGGAGATGAGGAAGTGAGCAAGAGACCTTGTGAGCGTCAACTGTGGCAGTCTCATGACAGTTTGGAAGAGATTGCAGAGTCATGAGTTCCTTGTGCAACAACTCTAACTCTGTGGAGACTCTGTCTTTGTCAGATTTCATATCAATCAGTTTTTTCTCTGCATTTTGCAGTAATGCTTCCTTTTGTTGAACTGTGACTAGATGCTTCTTTTCAAGACAATCTATAGCTTCTTCCTTTGCTTTCAACTCCTCCTCCAATGCACCTATTCTCAGTTCAGTTAACCTCATGGCTTGAATCTTCCTTTCAAGCTCTGCAATCTGCAGTTTAAGTTTGGAGTTTTCATCTGTCATGTGTGATACTGCCAATCTTGCTGGGACAAGCTCCTTGTCCAGAAGGACCTGTGCTTCAACTTGTTGCTCAAGTTTCCCCTGCAACTCTGCAATCTGTGCATTCAACTTATCATTTTCTTCTACCATATCAGCAGGAGTCATTCTTGCTGCACTAAATTCACCTTCCATATGAGATGCTGTGAACCTTGCTGCTACAAGTTCATCTTCAAGTATAACCTTGGCTGCAACTCTATGTTCAAGCTCCCTCTCCTTAGCAACGATCTTTGCTTGCAGTTCTGCAACTTGTGCATTGAATCCAAGATTTTCTTTGGTCATGTTCGATTCTGTCATTTTTGCTGCCCTGAGTTCACTGTCCTTATGAGACATTGCTAGTCTTGTCGCTGCAATTTCAGCTTCTAGTAGGATCTGAGCTGCAACTTTCTGTTCAAGCTCTCCTTCTGAAGCAACGATCTTTGATTGCAGTTCTGCAACTTCAGCAGTCAATCTGCCATTTTCTTCTGCAATGTTAGATGTAGTCCTTCTTGCCACTTTGAGTTGATCCTCCAGTGTGCCTATTTCTTGACATCTATGTTGAAGCTGTGTTTTGAGAACAGACTTCTTTGCTGCAATTTGAGCTTCAGAATTTGTGCTCTCATCTGTCATTTTTAATGCCATCACTGTTGCTGATGTGAGTTTGTCTTCAAGTAATTTTGTGGGGTCTGACTTATTCTCAAGCTTGGCACTCTCAATGTGGAACATGGAACTTTCTTCTGTCAAGTGGTGGGGATTTGCCACCCACTTTTCGGCAGCACGCTCGCTGTCAAGTGGGCTAACTTCTGCAACTCTCTGTTCAATCTCTCTTTCTGAAGCAATGAGCTTTGCTTGCAGCTTTGCAACTTTTGTGTTCAGCTTAAGATTCTGTTCCATCAAGCTGGATGCATTCGCTCTTGCTGCCCTGAGTTCTGCTTCTAGTGAGCATCTAGCATCAACATTCTGTTTGAGTTCTGCTGCCAATGCAACTTTTGTTGCCTCCATATCTGCAGCATGAGCTTTCAGTCCAGTACTTTCTTCTGTCAAGTCAATTGCTGCCAAGCTTGCTGCATTGAGTTCAACTTTTAGCAGATACATTGCTTCCACTTTCAGTTGAAGTTCTGATTCCAAGAACACCACCTTTCTCTCCAAACTTGTGACTTGAGCTTTGAGGTCATCTTGTTCTTCTGTCTCCATTGTACTCAATGCCTCACTTCTCATGGGGAATTCTGTTTCTGAAATGGTCACATCCTCCTCGGAAGTTTTCACATGCAATCTCAGCTCATCCCTTTCATGGATCACTTTCGCAGTGGTGATCCTTGTCATCATCAGTTCTTCTTCAAGTGAGGTCCATTCTTTTGTTTTCTGATCAACCTCTGCTTGAAGTTCAAGGATTTGGTAATTTGCATGAAGCAGTTCTTCTTGTTGGAGATCTGAATCTTCGACCATACGCTGTTGCATTTGCCTCAGATAAGATTCTAACCCCTGCACAAGCTCTGTCTTGCGAACAAGGTCTTCTTGAAGCATTTCCATCTTCTCTTGGAGCTTCTCCTTGTCATCTTGAAGCACTGACATTGCAAGCGCCCTATCTTCCAATTCCTGTAAGCAAAATGCATGCATACCATGCTCTATCAATTCTTGCTCTGAGCAAGAAAACAATATGCTTGAAGAAGAGAAAAGAGTGTTGTCAGGGCAAATGTCAAGAGAAACCTGAATTGCATCATCTGCTGCTCTCTTATTCTCTCCAGCAAGTCTCTGTGCAGTTGCAAGCTCTTCCTTAACCATGCACAATTCAATTTGTAGATTCTCTTCATTCTCTTGTGCTGCACACAGTTCATTTTCCTTCTCCTCGACCAACTGTGCTAATTCTTTTCTTGCTGAGTGAAGTTCTTCTTGAAGTTTGAGAAAGGCCGGTTTTTTCTCCTCCAATTCTTGCCCCAAACTGTCTGCCATGCTGCGGTAGTGTGTCACACTTGCTCTGTTCTCCACAGATATGGATTCCAGATTATCGATGATGGTCCTGAGCTCATTTGAGTTCTTGTTTGCTTCCTCTTGCAGCTCTTGGAGCTCTTGCACCTGTTTGTTTTTCAAAGCACATGTAGCTTGTAATGCAGCTACATGTGCTGCCATTTCATCTCTCTCTCTTGATGTATTTTGTCTGGCTATGTTTGCCTCTGCAAGCTGTTCTGTAAGGAACTCCAAGGCTCCAATCTTTAGAGCAAGATCTGTCTCAAGCTCAAAGTTCCGCTGAACAACCATGTCTAAGTCCACATTGTTTGTCTTGAGTTTGTCATACAGTGACTGTGCCATAGTTGTTGTATCTAGTTCCAGTTCAACTTTCTGTCCAAGCTCTGAGTGCAATGAGACAACTGTCCTCCGCAGCTCCTCATGAACAATTTCTGTATTTTCTAACTTCTGTTGGCAGTTCTTCAGGTCTTGCTCAAGCTTCTCAACAAAATGTCGAAGGGCATCATTCTCTTCTTCAACAACTGAGAAATCAGTCTTCATCTCCACAGTTGAGGCAAGACGTTGGTTCTGGCATTCCATTTCGCTTAAGGACAATGTCAATTGTTTGATTTCCTTCCGCATCGCTAACTTCTTTCTGTGTGAATCCTTCAGCTCAAGTTCAAGCTCTACCATGTCAATTTCCAGCTTATTCTTTTCTGCTAGGAGCGCTGTTGCTTCTTGAGCTTGAATTGATAGTAATTCAATCTCTTCCCTCAGCTTCAAATTGTCTTTTGCCATCACTGCTAGTGCAGTTTGTGATTCCTCCCCTCTTTGCTGACAGCTCTTGAGCTGCAACTCAAGGTAATCTATTTCTTCACGAAGATTAGTCTTTGCCTCTAGAAGGATTGACAGTTCTAGAGATTTTTGGCTGTGGCATTCAGCTAGCTCCAACTCCAGGCATCGTGCTTCACTCACAAGCCTCATATTCTCCTCGCATGAGGTTGTTGCTTCTTGTGCTTGGACTTCGAGTAGTCCAATTTGGACTTCCATTGCTGACTTTTCTCTCTCAAGTTCAGCCAGACTCTTTTGCAGTTGCTCCATCTCTACAGACAAAGCTTGAGCTGTTTGTGCTTCTTGCTGCCACTTTTGCAGATCCAGTTCAAGCTGTTGGATTTGGCTCTCAAGTCTGAACTTCTCCTTGAAGGCAACTTGAGCCTCTTGAGGTGCAATTCCATCTTCAGGTACTGAGCTCTGCAACTGTGGAGAAAAAATCTCATCTTCTTCAACTAAATGTATCATTCCAAAGTGTTCTTGCTCCTCGTCAACATCTGCTTCTGGTAACAATTGCTTGGACCCGGCAGACGAATGTTGAGATTTGCTGTGGAGGAGGCTCTTGAGGAGCCAAGCATCACTGACAATCTCCTCCATCTCTTTCTCTGCCTCGATGAGAACTTTGTCTCCTTCTGCCAGTTCAGTCAGTAGCTTCCTGGCTGCCACCTCCCACTCAAGATGGACATGCCCAATCGTGTTGTCTTTCTCTTCTGCAATCTTTTGGTACTTTGAACTCAAATCCTCTCGGTCTTTCTGCACAGCAGGCGATCCAGCAGAAGCCCACCAACAACCTTTTATTCTCATGCCCTTGGTTATGCTGCAATTTTTCTGCCCACAATAGTCATTGCACATTTCTCATGCAGGTTTGCAGAATGAGCAAAGCTCAAATGTTTTCTCAGGATTGCTGGATTACATTTATGTTTGGTTTTGTGAATCTCTGCTGGTCCAGAGACATGTGTTTGTGAAATTTTCCATAAGGAACAGCATCTGTTGAAGATGGCTATTCTAAACTGTTTGTTGATCAAGCATGAAAAAGCACAAAGGTCTTCTTCTTCTTGGGCTCTGCAACATAGCAAGATGTGAAGAAATGTTGAACAAGAATTCTCTGGTAGAACATAGATCCCAATTTCAGCTATAATCTAAGTGCGCAAATCACCTTGAGTAGATCAAGTTCATTTTGCAATTCAGTGCATTGCAATGTCAGCTGGCCAACTAGTATCTCTTTCTCATCCAACTGTCTGCACCCATTCAAACAGCAAATATAAGAGAAGAACAATATCAAAAGTTCACATATGCAGTAGCCACTAGAGACAAGACAATGACCTGTGTAGTGGGAGGAAGAAGAAGAAGAAGAAGAAGATGTGTTGAGGGATTGGGAAGGAAGGAGTATAAGTGACCTCTGTATTTGTGCACTAGCCTCTAAGCAGGTGGTCAGATCATTTCGGCATATCTCTAGCTCCTTTTGATGATGGTCAGCCTGCATGGTCCAAGAGAGAAAAAAAAATAGAATTGCTTAAACATGTATGGTCAAGTCCTGTGCACAAATGACACTGTTGTCTATGCATCTCTGACTTGGAAAGAGGAAAGAGGAAGGTAAAAGCACAAGAGCAATCAATAGTTGTCAATCAAGACCTCTGTGTTTAAGAGAGCTCCAGGAGCTTGCTCCACTGTGATCTTCCCATTCAGGAGCTCCAGTATCTGTTGTTGACAGGTAGTGAGTTACAAATTCATTGCAGTGTACAGGGAAGCAAACAGGAACTGCAAAGCACTCCTCTTGACAGGCCAAAACACCATTAAGTTGCAGTTTCGACTTATGTTTCTACAAAAGATTTTGCTGCTTACAAACATCTCTCTTTCTTACCTGATTTCGAAGATCCAAGTTCTCTTGCAATAGTGTTTCTCGCTCTCCTGAAGCATAAAAGTCTTGATATCTGCAAAAAAATGAAAGATGCTGCTTCGTTGCTTATTTCTTAGATCCAATTTGACCATCTCTGAATTCTGTGCCAGTGGGGGTCTTCTGTGGGAATGTGTCATGACAGCTATTGCTCTGAAAATGTGAGGATGTTGAGTACCTCTTTAATTGTTCTGTGAGGTGCAGATTATCAATGGAAAACTGTGCAAGCTTGGGATTACACTCTATTCGCCTCTGCATGATTTGAAGCTCTTCTTCCAACATCTTGTTCTCATCATTGAGATATGACTCCACTGAAAGTTTCTCGTCCGTCAGAGACTCAAGTCTCTGAATCTTGTCTTCACAGAGGGATACCAATTTTCGGCAATCCTCTGTCTCTTCCTCTTGTGCCTGGACCTGGCATTACGATTTTGCCGGAGAACATCAGATCCTAAACACTATTACCAACCAACACAAGAAAAACTGACAAGAGGAAAACCTTGATGAGAAAGAGGTGAGTAACAAACCGTACCATGGTGTTTAATTGCTGAATTTCAGCTGCTAACATGTTTATGTTTGTGTCTGCAACTAGTTCTCGTCTCAAGGCTCCTGCCAGTACAGCCTCCAGTGCTTTGATCTGTGCCACCTTACACCAGATTTAGTATGAGTCATAACATTTGTAAACTGAACAAGCCATAATAATGTATTCAAAATGGTTGTAGTGATTCTCAAGAAATGTGATCAAATAAGAATTGTCTGATGGTGTGAATTGTTCCACAGATACATGTGCAGCACCTTCTCAAGCAACTCTTCTGTTGTCAAAGTTGGTTCATCTTCTTCTACATGAAGATGATCTTCTGGAGCAGGACTGAATATTGCCTTTGGAGTTATCGACAATCTGAAGAACTCATCACTCTCACGCCTACGTTCACGACGCATACTTGAAAGCGTTTGACTACGAAGTGAGTTTAATTCCTCCTGTTTTCAAATTCACATATAAATATTGATTTTAGCAGTGGGGTCACACAGAAAACAGTAGTAGAGGAAGAAATTCACAATTGTGCAATGATGCAAGATTCTTCCATTTGACAGCAAAACGATGCTTACCTTTAGTCGCTGAATTTCACGACGCAAGGCAATCATTTCTCCTGAAGAATCTTCATTGACAACAGCCTGTACAATGCAAATGAGTCAAATTCAGTGTTGGGTATTCCTTCTTGTAAATAGCCCAATGGGGTCAGTCCCTTTGTCAAAATGATAAGTTTGTTTTCATAGGGTTTTGCAGTGCAAAGCATGATGAAGCCAGTACAAAACAAAGTTGAATGCAGAGAGGGAAGCTCATCACATTGTTCTGGATGAATTTGGCACGCTGAGCAAACTTGAGTGTACTCAAAGTCTCCATTGCACAGCTGCCATCAAGCAATCACTCAGTAAAAAAGTCTCACCATGTATCTGCCCACATACAAAGTCAAAGCTAGATTGTTGGGAATAAGTGTAACTGGTAAACAGAAAAGCTTGGATTTGTGTGTGTTACCAGCTTGAAGGGCTAACTGTAGCTATAATGGCAGTCTTGGAATTTCCTCCTAATGAATCCTGAACAACATGACACAACATTCACAGTTCACAAAAGCTGCCAGAATGAATGTGCATTTCTCATATATGCAAAGATGGATATTCTCAAATTGAAACAACTTGGAATAAACCTTCAGAATCTTGCTACCAGAAACTTGTTTACAGTCCAAGAATTGGAGGATATTGAAGAGCTGAAGAAGGTATTGCAACATAGCACAAGGTATTTGTGCAGATCAGTAGATGATGACCTGAAGAAGATAAGTGAGTTTGGAATCCCGATAAGGTACATGACGTTGCTTTCCATTTGCAACATCTATCAATACCATAATAACCAATCTGCCATACACCAAACACCAACACTCAATGAACCTCTCTTTTGATTGATGCTGAAAGAAACATGCATGCATGTAAAGGAAAAACTTTATCTGAGGAGGAGATTGCGAAGAACCAATGAGAACGAGTTTGGTCATATGAAGAGGGAAAAACTTGGTGGTCAGTCAACAAACACAATGTGAACAAGTTTGGTCATGTAAACAGGAAGGAAAACTCAGTGGTTGGTCAGTTGGCGAGTACCCAAGTGTTGAGAGAGATTTGTTTATATTTGCTGCTTCCTTGAGACGCTCACCCTCTGCGCCTGAGATTTTCTGCCTGAATAAGTAAACACACGGAAATCAATTTGATCAACAAAAGGCCCAAGACCGAGATATGAATTTTATGTTCCTTCAAGAAGCTTATTACATGCACTATGATCATAAGGGGTATGATGAGCAGAGAGTGAAAAATGGCAGTTACCTCTCTGACCCTGCAAGATCAACTAAATTCAGCCGTCCAAACCGCATATTTATCAGTGCATTTTGCTGCCACTGCATAGAAAACATAGAACAAGCTGATGGGCATTTTGCTCTGATGTTGTAAAAACAATGCACAAGGTGATGGGCATGCTGCCCTTACTGTATAGGAAACGTAGCACAAGCTGCAATACTGACAAACCTTATTAATTTTTTCCCCCAAACCTTAGTAAAATTGTTGGTGACAAACAAAGAGATAGTAGTAGAAATAGAAAGGAGGCTATTATGCACGTTATTATTACCCTGCTTTCAATAGTGCAAGCAAAAACGCTGTGAGAACGACTACTTTCAGCATTCATGTGAGTTGCAGCAACTCTTCTGTTGGCAGCTCCCTTCAGAAGAAGATAAACTACATCTTGCATGCTTTTCACTTCAACCTCTGAGAGGTTCTCAACATACACCCCAGTTTTGGAATCCTCCCGAATCTGTCAGCTCACACATGATGAGACGAGGCAGACACCCATCAGTATACCAAAACACACACAAGAATTTCAACTTGCAGTCATCACCGCACTGAAGCAGGTGCACACACAAACGCATTGCTCCTGTTGCAGAATAATTTTCATTTGTCAGCACTGCATTGAAGCAGTTGCACATACATGCATTGCTCCAATAGCACAACAATTTCAGTTTGTCATTGCTGCATTGAAGCAGGCACAACAATGTACATGCATCAAGCTCCTGTTGCATTTGATTTGATAAACCCCATGTAGTCAGTTTTTTTTTTTTCTTTTTTTTTCCCTTATGGGCTAAAAAGTATTGCAATAATGTCTAACCTGAAGGTTTGAGGATGTGGGTTCCAACAGATCGGTGATCTGCTCATTATGAATCTCCAAGAAGGAACACTTGCAGACATATCGTAACTGCTCTAGCTTCCGCTCTTGCTCTTCCTGTCATATCAACAGATATAGATATGGTTTTGAGACGTGTGTCTGTGTGTGTGCCTACAAAGTGACTGGAGTATTTATGTTGACTCCAGAAGAAAAAAAACTTTTCCTAGATTCTTGCTTTGAAGGTTTCAATAAAAGCACAATTTGAACAACAAAATCTTCATCCCTTCTTGTTGGTGAATACACAACTTATTTGACAATAAAACTGTGTTTCAAACCCTGTCTCTCTTCCATGAAAGGCAGCTGCAAAAAAATTCTACCTTAATGATTCTGGCAAATAGGTACTCAAAAATACGGGGAGTCATTCCACGATCGTCACTTGGTTGATGGAAAACATCCTTAATGTCACCAAGCATTGTATGCGTTTTCCCACTTCCTGTCTGCAACACACCCATTTCAACACAATCCAATGGCACAAAATTCAAGATTTTGTATCTTGAGGTGTAGTATAAATAAACAAAGCCATTTCTAGACCAAATTGTTTTTTCCCGGACAACAAGATTATTGTAATTTTAAAAATTAAAGACAAAGAAACTACTGAACTTGCACATGAGAAACATCCTCACACGAATTTCCAAAGACAAGGGCCATTCTCGAAGATCCAACGGCCACTTTTGAAGATCTAAGGTCCACTTCCCAGCATTCTAAATCACAATCAATATCACATAGGAGATCTTCAACAACATTTATTGAACTTCATATTATGCTTCACACCACATCCAAAACATGAGGAGAGATAATTGGGCACAATTTCTTTAGCCCTTTCCAAACTACTAAATCCTGTATACACACATATGTAGAATTCTCTACATCATTATCAAGTCACTTCAACAACCACATTCATTTATGTAGATTCACTTAATTTTATCAAGGAATGCCTAGTTCATACAATCAATTTCATTTTCTTATAGTATTAGCCTATGACAAGAATGTGAGGTTTGCATTTTCAAGACATACTGCACAAAGCAATTACTAACATTCAATTGTTGTTTTGAAGATAAAAATCGTAATAGATGTTAGAGGCTCAACATTTGAGTTTGGTAGAACATCTAGTGCTTGTTGCAAGATGTGATGTTAGACCTCATTACTAACATCTAATTAACTTAGAACCTCCAATACTTGGGAATGAAAAATTTTGCGTTTTGAATGTCCATGAAAAACCAAAAAACGTCATCACAGTGCTTCAACAGCCAAAGGTGCTCAGTTCTAAGACAATTTCCATCTGTGCCCTGTGAAGATTGGGCTTGACTGGTGGGTGGATGTGGTGATTGATTTACCTGACCATATGCAAACATGCAGCTATTGTAACCTGCCAAACAATTCTCAACCATCGGCAATCCCACCACTTTGAAAAGCTTCTCCTGAATATCCCCAAAAATCCAATGCACACAAAAATACAAATGAATATGGATTTCATTAGAGATCACATGAGCACTTCAAAGCTTCACAAAGAGGAGAAAAAAATTCACAAACCTGTGAGATTTTTTCACCAGCTATGTGATCAAATGTGAATTGTTGTGACTCTGGCTGGCCAAGCCAAGTAACTGAATGTGCACTCTCTTGATTCAAACACTTGGTAAAATTTTCTACACATCCTGACTCAGTACTGTTCACTGGTCGAATCCTCACCAAAACCTGTTTTAAGAGAAAACTCACAAAACCCATGTTCTCTATCAGATGCCAGCTCCAATTGCAGAAGAACAACATCCCAAAAACCACTGTGTTTGTGTACTCTGAAGCTCACTGCATATAGAAATGTTTCTCCAAGCTTCTCTCAAGCTTCTCAAAATGTGCAAGAAATCCAGAAAAATCTGAAGGAGGAAAATGGCTAAAGTGCACCTGAACATTGTGGTCATTCCAAAAGCAAGGATCTTCTTCAAGCTCAAAGTCCATATCTCTGGAATTCTGGCTCAAATTGCTGAGTTGCTGCTGCTGCTGGTGGAGCAATCCAGAACCTCTCGGCATGCCTGCTGCCATGCTCCGTATGTTACCTGGAGTAGAACTACTACTAGTTGCAACAGCAGCAGCAGCAGCAGCAGTAGTACCAAAAGGTCCATTCCTCCAGGGCTTGAGAGCTCGGCTTGGTGTTTTCTGGAATTCTCCAGCTGCTGCTGCATTAAGAACTCCCGGAAGAAACTCTTGTGCTGCTCTTGTTGTTGTTACGGATTTTTTGTGTTGTTTGGTTGCTCTTCTTTTGTGCGTTGATCTTGGTGTTGCTTGTGACAAGCTGCTGCTGTGTATACTCTCTGGATCACTGAAATCTGAAGTGCTGGTAGAAGAAGTCATGGACTCCTCCCCCATGCCCCCTCCTCCTCCAAAACTGCTCGACAAAGCTCTAGCAACTGCACTGTGGCGAAGTGTACCTGCGCCCCAAGTGTTTTTCCAACGCCTTGAGAAGATGGGTATGTCTGGAAGGACTTTATTTCTTTACATCAAGCTGCGAGAAAGGAGGAGTCGAAGAGTGTCTAGAAATCAAGAGGAAAAGTTGGAGTAAGCTTAGATTTTCTTTTACCTGCAAAGCTCGAGCGACGCGGAGCTGCTTCAACGTTTTTCGCAGCAGCTTTGGGTGGAGTGGGCACCCAGCTAGCTCTTCTTCTTTGTTGTGTGCTGGGTTTGGGGATGGCGGCAGTAGAGGTGAGAAATGGGTCTGGGGTGCGACGGCTTGCGTCGGGAGTTGTGTGCTCCTTCACATTGTTGTTGCTGATCGTGGAGCTATTTTCCAAATGTGGATACTTCTTCTCCTCCTCCTCCTCATGGCTAGTTGTTGCAGAGGCTCCTGCTGACCGGGTAACAGAACTCTTTATCTCAGGACTCAGCAGCAGCTTCTCGCCGTCTTTCGGTTGTGCATTTGTTGAGCTCGACGGCGCATTTGAGATACTAGCAAGGATGTTACGAGCTCCTGCAGAAAGAGCCGAGAGAGGAGGTCGCGCAGCAGCCATGGCAGCTGCCGCTTCTTGCAGAGAAGCTTCACATTCTTGCGTCCCTGTCTTCGGGCTGACGAAATTCAAGCGAACATTTGTCTTCCCTTTCACCATTTCAGTTCAATCCGAGCAAACTAAAGCAGAGCAGACTACCTCCTCCCACAACCTCCTTCATCACAAACTCCTAAGCT
>Ga0209611_10003488_pt1 | contig 27228 bp, 25 predicted proteins | sample S1TSphgellanicum_3_FD_187693 | JGI IMG/M metagenome (GOLD analysis project Ga0209611, IMG submission 187693) | Host-associated microbial communities from peat moss isolated from Minnesota, USA - S1T2_Fc - Sphagnum magellanicum MG (SPAdes) (version 2) | ecosystem: Host-associated > Plants > Peat...
CTTGCCTCATGCTGTGACTTATTGGCCTCATGAGAGGTACCAATCCCTATAGCAAATGCCTGCGAAAGTGCATTTCCTATGGCAGCTAAAACCCCTTGTGATAGAACATAGGGTGGTGGTTTCATACAGGAACCCTATTACATTCAAAAAACCACAACAAACCATGGAAGTGAAAATAGTTTCAAAGAGGATTTCATGAAAAATAACATGTATCAAAGAGGAAAAAATGACAATGGTAAATGACACTTACCACATGAGATGAAGAAGCTCCTGGAGTAAGACCACGATGACGCCCAAATCGCTGAATGTGTTGAGCACAAACATATGACTTTTGTGAAATCTGACCAACACACTTGGTGCATTGGCAAAGCTGCCGAGGTGGACCACGAGGAGAATGAGACACCTCTGCCTGCGTATGAACTGATGTGCCTTCATTTGAGAAGGATGAGTCACTAGTGGAGACAATGGAGGAAGAAGACATATCATCTGTCACATTAATACGGCACAAGTGTAAGGCAAAGACCATATTAGACTTTCAAAAATCATGTCATACAATAATATAAACCCTTGACTACTCATAAATTGAGACAACCTAAACAAAAAAGAAATGCATACCTGCATCCAATGTGGGCTCAACAATGCCTATAGGACTGGTTGCTCAAATAATCCCAACACCAATTTCGAAGTAGGGGGCAATACTGTAAAAACCCTTTGGCATATGCAAAAAAAAACAACAAAATGTTAAAGCCAGAATAAATTAAAACTTTGCGAACCCCTTGCGAACCCCCCACCATCGCATCCTTCTTCGCACCAAAGCCCTAAACCCTAAAACTTCTTCTTACATTAGCGAAGGCCCCGACTTCGCAACCCTCCAACGTTGCGAAAGTAATAGCATTGCACGGCCTTTGTGATAAAACTCGTATCGCAAGTTCCGATGCGAGTTACATCGCAAGCCCTGAATTGCTGAAAGTCCCTAAGGTGTAGTGAAACGGAATCCCTTGAAGGTGTAATGAAATCTTTCTGGGGTCCTAGAGTGAAACGACATCGAAATTTGAATTCATTCTCGGCATTGTTCGAGAATTGTCGAAGGAAAGCTTGGGCAGAGCGGATTGCAATGGCTGGGACTGGTGGAAGGGGTTCTGGGTCTGGAGGAGGTGACAACAATGAGGAAAGGTTGAGGAAGATGATTGCTGATCACTTGAGAGCTTCAGAGCTCTCTGCAATCGATACTAGGACACCTGAAAGGTTGGCATCCTTGACAGCCATTTTAGGTCAAGCACTGCAAGCAAGGTTGACTGCTGGGGAAGCACAAAGAGATGAGGAGGCAAGGAAGGCTGCAGAGGCCAAGGCAACAGAGAAGAAGAGAAAGAGAGATGAGAGAGCAACAATAGGAGCTCTCTCACCTAGAACTCTCGAGAAGAAAAGGAGGAAGGATGAGAGGGATGCCATCAAAAAGGAGAAGTTTAACCTGAAGAAGAAGGAGGAGGAAAGGAAGAAGCTCCCTCTGATAACATTGGTAGAGGAGGGAATTCCAACCGAGTTGGCATACACTGGGGCCAAGAGCACCATTAGGCACATTGTCTCCACCAACTTTGCACAAGGAGTTGAGTGGGGCACTCTCTCAAAGGCAGAGCAGAAGAGAGTGATAAATCAGGTCAAGGGAGCATTTCGAAATGGAGGAGAGCTTGATTCACAGTGGATTACAGACAAGATTTCCAATTCAATGTCTCAAGCAAGATACCATGACAGGATGAAGATTCGTGTTCACTTGAGAGACCTGAATGTGTACAGGAACTTGGAGAGGTCGCTTCAGTTCTCAGAAGACATCTAGAATGCGTTCTACCAGTTTGAGGTGCAGCTAAAAGCAACAAGGCAGCTGAAGGAGATCACAGAGCAGCTAGCCAAGGCATAGTGATGACATTCTTGGTGCGAGAATGTTATGGAAGCCCAAAGAAGCAAGAATTTTAAAGAATTTTATAGATCAACCAATGTAATTTGGTAAACATTCGCAGGTGAAGAATGTTATGACAAGGTGCTAACTGAAGAATTTTAAAGAATTTTAATGTGCAAAATGAAGAATGTCATCACTAGGAGCCAAGGCCAAGAAGGCAAGAGAGTTTGGGAGGTCTGACCGTGACCTGAAGGCACTAGAGCTAAAGCTTGCTGAATGCCAATCAGTGGTGGATGAGGTTGGTGATCCACCATTGAAGTTCCTCAAGGCAGTAAAATGAGTGAAAATGGTTCCAAACACCACCCACAGGCTAGGGCAAGGTGGCATTCTCGGCCTCAAAGCAGCATTTGTAAGTACCCTAAACCCTCTCCTCCATTTCTTTCCTGCAAGACTCACATGCTTGTGAGTTTCTGTCGAGTCAAACTGGATTGTTTGCGATACCTTTGTGATGTGATACCTTTGCGATGCGAATTGCATCGCAAAGACAGGTATATGGAGTTTTGGCCTTTTGGGTTGCGATAGTAGATACGATGCGATTTGTTTCGCAAGCTGCTTCGCAAGTGTCAGTATGCGAAGGTCTGCGCTTCGCAAAAGTGGTCGAAGACTTGAATAGATTTTTTATGCGTTTTTTTTACCTGTTGTATTATGGGGATAATATAAGAAGTACAAGAGGAAGATCACAGCTGCATAAATGAATATGGGCCAAGAGCATGGCAAGGAGCATCTTTTTCAACATGTTGATGCACTATTGGTGAATGGGTTTGGTTGGGATTCAATTTCTGTTTGTGTTGAAATTGTTTTCATTTGAATCAAGATTTTCATTTATGGTGTTGATTAAGCTTGGCATGTTGAAATGCAGGCATCTGAGGGTGAGAATGAGAGCTCCGAGGGCAGCAGTGATGAGAAGGAGAGAGATGAGGAGGAGAGAGCAGGTAGCACTGCTCCCAGTGCTACCACTAGCAGTGGACCCAGTTCATTTGCTAGTCGAAATGAAGGTTCTGCAGGGGGCAAAGATAAAGAGAATAGGGAGGAAGAGGAGGAGGAGGAGGAGGGGTAGGGGGACGATGAAGAGAGGGAGGAGGATGAGCAGCCTCCCCCTCCACCAAAGAACACTAGGAAGAAAGATTTAAGGAAGAAATCCAAGAGGGGAAGGAAGTCTAGATAGATAACTAGTGTGTTAGATACCCAAGGGTTGCAAACCCTTTTACATTGTAAATTTTGAAATTTTGATATAGATTTTTTTTTGCGGCCCAAAGTGACCCAAATAAACCCTGCTTCCAAAATAAGAATACAGTGCCATGCTCTTGCGATACACAGTGCATCTCAAAACAATTTGCGAGTCATAATTCTTCGCAACACTGCAAAAGCCAAAAGACCAATAATACCATGTCACAGACATCGCTACACTCTTGGGGGTAAATTCATTCCAAAACACGTTTGCGAAATCATAGATTTCGCAAACTTTTAGCGGCATTCTGAGAATCCCAAAAAGTTTGCATGAGATCTTAAAAGCCTTTCGATTTCCGATATAAGATCTAACGCAAACTTGTTAGGATTCTCAAAATGCCGCTAAGGGTTTGCGATAGACCTTATTTCGGAAACTGATAGACTTTTGAATTGATTTGCTAAGTCGTTGCGGCGATGGGTTTGTTGCAAATAGTTTCCGATGTAATGTTAATCGCAAACGGTATATAGAAGCAGTTATAATCGTAAAAGTTTTACGATTATATCAAGTTTGGGAGTTGTGAAGGATTTGTGATTGTACGGGTGCGAATGTTATGGTATCACAAAGGCTTAACAGTTTGCGAAGAGTTATGGTTCGCAAATGCAGGTTTTCGAAAACTTCTTTCTTTGTTGTTTGCGATGATATGTGGATCGCAAAATAGCCCCCTGTTGTTGTAGTGACATGTGGCACAATTTTGGTGGACTTCCATTGCCACCCATGGCCACATGTCATCAAATTACAATGTATATTCACCACCATGTGTCATTGGATGATGATGTTTGCACATTGACATGTGTTAATACATATTTCATTTATCATCTATGAAATTGTCAACAAGATTGTGCTCTCCGTAATCAATGACCTATTTGATGAAATCAAATCAAAAGAAGCCTTGTCTTAATTGACAAGTTTTGGATGATAAATTAATCTTTTATTTGACTAAATCATCTCATATGTACTTATGAACTAATTGATTAATTTTGGATGAAGTTACAACAATTGATTTGACCAAATCACATCACATAGTCTAATTAGCTAATTGATTGGTTTTGGGTGATGATTACAATGACTTATTGACCAATTGACATCACATAGATTGATGTTTCAATGAACTAATTTTAGAAGTTTATCTCCATGTGGTAGCTCATCATTTTTATTACATTTAGTAAAACATATATGAAATTCTAATTGATCCTAATGTCAAATTTTTGCATATAATGTTTCATGTTGACCATTCATTCTTTTAATAAGACCATAAAACTTTAAATTGGTTTTTTGATTAACAATCATTTAATGATATGTGTTCTTTGATTCATTAGACCCTAAACCATGTTAATTCACATCTAATGATAGTTGTTTGACTACAATTCATATAAAATATTAGCAAGTTTCCATGAATTCAAATAAGGAGAAATGATCACATTTAATAGATTCAAGTTATAAACAATGCTAGAGTATGTTGCTAGCAATTAAAAATAAATGTCACCAACAGTTGAAACAAAAGTGAACACATATCTCACCATATGTGTCCTAATAGCCAAAAAATATGCATCCACAACTCAAACTTGCATTGTAATATGAATTGATAAATTCAATGTCATGGATTAAAAGGGAAGAAGGATACATTGCTTCCAAAGTTTAAAATTTACATTATGTCACATCATCAATCCCCAAGCTACCACACAAGTTATGTGCAACCAATAGAGTCTCTTCTTTATTCAATTCTATTACACCTACCAATGTCCTACTACTTTTTATGTTTAGGAATTTTAGTCAACATTCTAGTCTAGACACAATATTGTGTGTGTCAATTCAGTTATCAAATGTGTTTGCCACGACTTTGTGACTTTTAGGCTTTCTATAAAATATAAGTTCCATGATGGCATTTTGGTTTCATTTCAAAAAAACACATGTTGAACTTGTGAAGGGAAAACAAAAGGCTCATTGAAATCATGTAATAAATGTTGAAAACTTGCAAGTAAACATGCATCCTTTTGTTTGTATGTGGGGTTTCCTTTATTGTCATTTCCATTTTTCATCCAATTGTAACAAAACAATAAAATTGGTGAAGGTATGAGACAATTTTAAAATCTACAAATCAAGATTCCAACATACTAGATCACTCCAGGCATAATGTCCTTATTCTCTTTTAATTATTTGAAAACATATGCCACATTATAATCATATGTCACCAACAAATTGTTGCTTCCGTCTTCAACTCAAAAGTGGTTGCCATATGCTTTCATTTTTTTGTACGTCAATGCTACGAAATTAAGGGGAATTGAAAGATAGACCAAATCTTAATCAATTGGTGAAATACTAACAAGTTGATGGATTTGAATGGTTTACCTTAACCACTTGGTCATTTCAACAATCTCTTACAATTTGGTGGAAATATTATTGGTTTGTTACATGTAGAAAGGTATGATAGCCAAACCCATTCAAATTCAATTCTCCCATCCTTAATGTAGTAAAAGGTAACTGCCTTTTTTCTAGCTATGTTTATAACTTTACCTTGATTACAATTCACTTATATGAAAAATCATGTTTGTCGGAATCACACTACCTTGCAATTAAAGCTCCAAAACAACTATTTTACAATTACATTACAATTAAAGCATGAAAATATTGCAATTAATAAATAAAATGCCACATCAAAAAATCAAGGAGTTGTACTATAGTTGCAATTTAATTTTAAATGGGACACCTATACAATGTAATGTATGCATTGTACATACAAACGTAGTTAATCATGTTTGACCTTTCAGTGAATTGCAATTTAGTTGCATGTGACAACTACATTATAATTAGTGTAAATGTAACATTTAATTAGTAAGTACATTATGATTAATGTATAGTTGTTGACACAAATGATCATGCCATGTGTACATATTTCCATTGCCCATTAAATATAACATTTGCAACTAGTTGCCAACTATGATTCCCATTGATACAACTAGTCATGTTACTATGTTGTCACTATTGACTTATTACTTTTCCAATTTTTTGTGTCAACTGCAAATTATTATTTTTCAATTGTAAATTTTTTTTTCCAACTATCAACTAGAAGAGTCAACAACTACAAGTTGAAAGTGACATTGTAATTGAAAGTGATTTTTGACCATTTTAGTTGGAAATGACATCCACCATTATAATCAAGGGTTGTTTTCAACTATAACTTCCCACTATATCAACTTCATCCATTGACAAATCACAACAACATCAAAATTTGAATTGAAATTTCAACTATATTCCAATTAGGCCATAGAGTTGTAATTTCAACTATGTTATAACTAGGCCAAACAAAAAGTCTAGCAAATAGTTTGTTGACACGTTGCCCAACCTAGATATAAGTGGTTAAGTTTAGGTCAATAGGTTAGTAGGTCAACCTAGAAATAATTATGTGGGTAAAAAGGAAGGCCTACCTATTATATAGACCTACTTAACCTAAGATTAAATAGGTAGGTAGGTAAGCTTAAATAGGTAAGCCTAGGTAACTAAGTAGGTAGTAGGTTTAAGCAAGGTAAACAAGTTTAAAATATTCCTTTTTCTACCACAAGGCCTTTAAAGCCAAACCTCTTTTATTGGTTCGTCCTAGGTGCCACTTACCTTTTGAAAATGTCTAATGCACCAACTTTTTTATATAAATTATAAACTTAAGAACTATGACAAACAATATGGGATAAAAATTGTAATTACACCCTAATTGCATCTTAATGGCAACTTAATTGCAACTAAAGTAGCCATGCCTACCATCATACACTTAAAATTTCAAAGCAGGTTGAATCCTCACACATTGCTCTTTTGTTTCTACCACTAAAACAACATTTATAGCCTTCCACTTAGTGTTTCCGATAGTACAAAAAACATTCAATTTGGTCAAAGATTGAGGAAGATATGGATTGTTTTCTGTAAGGGGGTTCATGTTTGGTGATAGACATGTTAAAATAGTTTCAAATTTTGAAATTAAATTCTTTGGTATTGTTTTGTTGCCTTTGGACTAAAAACAAATCTTGTAGATCCTTAGTTGGTGAACCCATAGTTTTTTGCAACACTTAAAATAGATTAAAAATGAGGAAGATATGAAATTTGAAATTAGAAAATGTTTATAGGCTTTTTTTTTAAATTTTTGAAACAAAACATCATTTGTCTTTTCCTCATCTTCTTGTGTTTTCTTCCTTGTTTTTTTCCTTCTTGTGCTTAAAGAAGATTTGTAATCCTTCAGTTTACATTTCCAATGACATAAAAATTGTTTGATTGAGTTAAAAAATTAAAAAAATATTGAAAAACATTTAGTGGTAGGGTTATGTTTGGTGTTAGGTGGTTCTAAGTACTTAATATCCAATTATTAACTACTAAAACAATTATTACTTATAATAAATAACTAATTTAGTCTACCTACTAATTATTGTAGGTAATAATAGCTAACAAGGAAAAATTATATATATAATAATTTTAACTACAAAGATTAAAACTAACATTATTATTATTATTATTATCATTATTGGGTGAAAGCATGAAATAAGGAGTCACAAAGTGTGTGGACAATCAAGACTTTAAAACTGTTTTTTGAATTTTTGAAAAATCACCATGGGAACACTATATATCAAAAAATTGTTTAATTTTTGAAATAAGTTTTTATACTTTCAAAGTTGCAATTACAATTTTTTCATGAAATTCACCATGTTTCAAAAGTCCTATTATGTTTAAGGCACACGAAAATAACATGTGGAAAAATGGTTTTTTTGTTTTAATAGTCCTTAAATTTCCTTATCAAATGTTCACCAAATCATTTCAATTCTTTTGTGAACTTTAATATATTCCACAAGAAGGAATCCATGTGTTCAAAACATTCAAAAAATAAAAATAGATATATATACGAGTGAAAGTAGATTACGGTGACCCCCTTTGGGACATTTTTGGGTCCAATATTATAGTATTATAATACATACAATATAATTGCTCCAAAAATATGGTACATTTAATTTTGGGTATCAATTTTGGTTTTTGGGTCTTATAACAATTATTTTTACAAAATTAATGTTATGTAGCATTATTTTAAAAATAATAATAATATTTTCTATCTATATTGAAATATCCATGAAAATATTTATAATATGCATTGGTATAATAAGATCACAATCTTGTTTTGATTACACTAAGTTTAAAGCTTCATTATTCATTGAAACAATCAATTTTAATGAAATAAAAAAATGGCCCATTTGTTCATGCTTGTCATCTTCTATGTGGATGTGATTTCTTGTCAAAATTTCAATTTACCACACATTTATTACATCTTTCCTAGAAAAAACTCATTTTTTGAAATGAAAATTTTCAAATTAGTCACATAGTATCCAAACATGGTTCATATTATGGGAAATGACATGGTTCAATATACTTTCAACTTTCATAAAGACTAAAACTCATTAAAATTGTTTTTGGAATATATTTGTGTTTTTTAGTACATAGGTACATTACATTCATTTCCACAAATATATTCCAATCTCCCACTTTATAAAATGAAATGAAATAGTTTGTTTTCCAATCTTTTGCCTATGTTATATTCTAACATAATATGAAAAAAATATTGTGAAAATCTTTTGAAAGTTTGAAGTGGGATACATTTAAACATGCACAATCCCTAGAAAGTAGTACAATGTGACATCCCAAAGGGGGTCACTATAATATGGTTTCATTCATACCCTTTTAGATTTTCGAAACTCAAACCAAGGTTGTCACAACATTTGTGTGCATGTCACAATGTGATGGACACATTTGGACACAAATGCAGCCCTACGTAACGTTAATGTAATGACCACCTAGGTTAACTAAGGTCAACATAGATCAAAACGAAGTCGAGCTGCCAAAAATATTGTTATCAATGATCAAAAACAACATCTGATTGCCATGAATGTTATGGCAACCAAAACATTATATTCAATCGCTAACTTTTTGTCGCCATGGTAGGCGATGGAAAATTTTCGATCGCCCACTTTTGGTTCCCACAGTCGACGACCAAATTTCTTTGGTCTACCCAAAAACTTTTGGTATCTACCCAAAAAAATTTAATCGTTTGATCAAAAGCCACCATCAATCCAACAACTGAAAATTTGGTAGCTACTTGAAAATTTTGGTCACCATGTTCTCAAGCACCAACTTTGTCAACCAAAACTTTTTGGTCACCTTTGGTTGCCGACTGTGGAGACTGAAAATGGTGATTGAATTTTTTGAGTAATGCCCAAATGTTTTTGAGGCAACGACCCAAAAAAATTTAGTCATTGGATCAATGGCCACTCTTGATCGGACAATTGAAAAATTTCAAGCAACTCCCAAAAAATTTCAAGTAGATCGAAAAAAATCTATTCACTAACTATGGTGACCAAAAGTGGGTGTCCAAAAACATTTGGTCACTGATTGTCACGATTGAAAGTTGTGGTGACCAAATTTGGTTTCATCGCCATACATAACAAGGGCAACCCAAATGTATTGAAAGTTTTCCCTACATCAATCGTGATGGACACCAACATGATGTCCAATGCAAATTGGCCGCATCATGTCCATTTTAACAACCCTGACTCAAACAGTGTAAAGCAGTATTATAATTTTGAATTTGTAATCATGGTTCAAAATAAAGTTATAGATTTGACTATAATGTAAAGCTTGATGCAAAAAATAAATAAAATAAATTATCATGTTATATGTCATATGTCATATTTGGTTTCAAATTTGATATTCAATTTGAAAAACTATGTGAAAAATGCAATATAAACCAATGGAAAACTCTCACACGTGGAAAATGCAATCCTTAGTGCGGTTGGCTTTTTTTTTCATTCTTTCATTGTATTGGAGCTAGTTATAAACTAGGTTAGTTACATTGTTATAATTATAATAATTAATAATATTATAATATGATCTTAGTTTAGGTTAACAATTATTAGTTAGCCTATTAATTAATGTAGCATACATGGTGCCTAAGTTTGGCTAAAGTAAAGCTAACCACCTAGTAAGGATAATTAAATGGTTTATGTGGCACCTATCATGTAAGGTAGGCTTGAAGTTAAGCTATGAGGCATTTAGGCTAGACCTAGACCCATACAAGTTTTTTATTAATGAGTTTGCATTGGTCTAGTTTAATACCAAGTTTTCTACCAACCTATTAGCTTAATAGATTGTATAAAAGTTATGTGCTTTGTGTTAAACTTTCAAATTTTTAATAACCTATACTTGGATGACCATGCTATTATCTAAATTTGTAATCAATCCTAGGATGTTAAACATTTTACAATAGAAAGAAAACATAATCAATTAATTACATCAAAAAAAAATTTAATCCAAAGTTATTGGGGTGTGTTTTATATTATGTTGGGAAAATCTCAAAATTAAATTTTAAGGAAATTTATTTCATAAGCTTTGCTTTAAGATGAGGGAGATTTATCGAATTTTAAATGATCATCTATCATAGTTCCAAGTTTGGAACTCAAGTGCTAAATAAATATTGTATTTTTCAAAATTCACTTTGGTAATAAACAAAATTGAAATTGAAATTAAAAATCTTGACATCAAATGTGGGCAACTTCTTTGGCAAGCTCCCTAGATTTTAAATCTTTAATATAATGAGATTATTATTTTCAATTCCTCCTTTTAAATTTTTTACAAATTCAACAATTCAATTGGATTTTTTTTTTAAATCAACATAATTTCTAAAATGAATTTAATAATTGCCAAACCCAAAAAGGTATTATGGTATTGGCAAAGTTGAAACAAAGTTATAATATAGTCGCAAAATTACAATTTGTTGGACTATGTTTCATCAATCCAACATGATACACTATCATCAATCTACATTTTCCCAAAATTACCAAATTAAACAATTCAAATTTAGACTTGTGATGTTGCCACATCACCCAAGGAGGCATGATGTTTGATTTAATGTCATTCTTTTAGTCAACATCTCAACCATAGGTCAACTAGAAAATTTGTTAATGCCAAAAATATTTAAAATATAACCTTTTAGTTGAGACTTGTTTTCAACTATCCACCAAATTAGTAGGTAGATCAACTTACTTGGTAATCACCATTAATTTATTTAAATATTTTTTAAATTACAACTAAAACATAGTTGAAAACATGTAGTTGAAAAAATTTTGGTTGAAAATTGAAGGGCCATTTTCTACTAGTGATGTACACCTTTCATCATTGTATTTCCTACAACAATAGTGAGATAATTTAATATGGATAGTAATTCATCTACTCGTACATTACTAGAAATCTTGTCATTTGCAACCAGTCACTATGCAATTAACATGCAATTGATTATCGTTTGCAACTATGTTGGTCATATTTGCAACTATAAATTTGGTATTACATAATTTTTCAGCCATAAGGTTATGTGTGCAACTAACGTGCAAATAAATGTGTACAACATGGACACGTGTCATAAAAATGATGGCCTAAACTTATACATATTTAAATTATTATACTTCATATATCTACATAGGCTATGTATAATAATATTATGTGCCTCTAGTACTAAAGTTAATCCCATGCTAACTTAGGCTAACCAAAGCTCAAATAACCATGGCTAAACTAACTTACGCTAAATAAACTAAAAAATGAAATTAACCATGGCTAAATTAAATTAGGGTAAATAAACCATAGTTAACCTAAATTAAGCTAAAATAATTATGGCTAAAATTCATTATGGCTAAATTTATTAAACTAAAATTAACCATGGCTAAATTTATTGGGCTAAAATAATTATGGCTAAAAAATCTATGGTTAAAATAAATTAAACTATATTATTTATGGTTAAAATAAACTAAAATATATTAATTATGGCTAAAATAAATTAAGCTAAAATAAATATGGCTAAATGAACTTAGGCCAAAATAATTATGGCTAAATTAGATTAAAATTAGATAAATATGGCTAAATTAGATTTAAATTAAATAAATATGGCTAAATTAAGTTAGGTTAAATTAACTTACGCCAAAATAATTATGGCTAAATTAAGTTAGGCTAAATTAAATTAACATGAAATAAATATGGCTAAATTAAATTAGGCCAAACCAATTATGGCTAAATTAAGTTAGGCTAAAATGTTTATGGCTAAACTAAATCAAACTAAAACTAACAATGGCTAAATTAATTATGGCTAAACAAAATTATACTAAATTAAATTAAACTAAATTAAACCATGGTTTAAATATATTACAAGTTTTTAAATTTTATTTATCAAATGTATTTAAATTTTTGTTTTGGCAAATAAAACTTTCTAATTTTATTTTATTTAGAATATTTTTCAAAAAATGTAAATTTGATTAAACAAAAAAATTATTCAAAATCAATTAATATGATAATATTATAAATTATTATAATTATCAATTAAATGTTTATTATAATTATAATGATAATCAATTTTATATATATAATATTCGTAGGTATTATATATTTGAATTTTTGTTATGTTATTTAATATTTTATGTTAAAATATTAATGTAAATAGGGTACATGAGTTAACTTACAAGTACTCAAACATCTTAAATCAATTACTAGTTTAAGCTATATAATAATGTTAAAATCATATTTTCATTAAGTAATCATAATTATTAAAAGTATTATACAATCATCTTTGAAGTCCAAAAGAAAAGGAGTAATGAAAAATTAACAAGAAGAAAAATAAGAAAAATAAGTTTTCCAAGTTACAAAACAATTGCTTTTTCTTTTTTTTTAGACCCCTCCTACTTTCAAACCTCATAATTTTTTAATTTCTTATTCATTTTAAATGATTTAGAATGTTATAAGAACGCCATATGAAGTTCTACAAAAAATCATGTTTGAACTTTAATACAAAAAAACAACATAAAAGGAACTTTCTAAGTGTTGAATAATTGGCCTTTGTAGTGTTCAATGGTTTTTTTTCTGAGTTTTTGATCCCCTTTACTTTGGGGGCCCATAACTTTTTCATTTCTAATCTGTTTTTGAAGATTCTTAGTGTTTTAGATGAGCCAAGAAGAGGGCTTCAAGTTTTGTTTCGACACCAAAAGCAACAAAGCCCTCCCATGGTTGTTATACTCTAATACATTAGTTGCATCTAATGTGCAACTAAGTTGGTTCATGAAGTTTGCAATGAAATTTCTTATCGCATATCCTTTGGCTTCCAATTTTATTTAGCTCAATATATAAGTAGGAGCAATAACTTTATAATAACTAAACACCAAGTGCCATTGGGGATGAATAAATAAATAAACCTTGACTTTTATGAAATGGTTAATTTTAAAATTAAAATCGGATTATTCTAATCTTACCTATATAGCCTAAACCTATTTATGTTCAACATACTTACATACCTAAAAAACCTACTTACCTAATAAGGTTTAATAATTACCTACCTACCTAGGCAACACGTGTCAACATCTTATTAGCCATAAATTGGACAACTTAAATTTCATTACTTAATATTTTAAATTTAAAAATAGGTGGGCCTTAATTGTCACGTGTCATCATATAATTAGTGTTTTAAAAAAAACATGTGTCAAATGGTCAATGAATGCTCCATGGTGTGCCACGTGTCATCATACAATTAGTGTTTAAAAAAAGACATGTGTCAAATGGTCAATGAATGCTCCATGGTGTGCCACGTGTCATCATTTTAGTGGCAAAATCTTTAATGATTGAAATTAATCCAATGAATTTTTAATTTTGAAAACACAAAAATAATTAAATAGTGACACATGTCCACAAGTTAGTTGTCCAACTTTTAAACACATGTCATATTTGTATTAGTTACATTATAACTGCAAGGAAAGTTGCACATAAGGTGCAACTACATTTTGATTAGTATGTATGGATGAGCATGTATACGAGCACCATATATACATGTTACATCCGTAATGTCGCACGTAATTGAATGTCATGTACAACTTGTTTTAAGCAACTACACAAATTTGCAGTTGCATGTGTCACATGCAACTGAATTTTAGTTACAAACGACAATTACAAAACCCAAAATTTCTAGTAGTGATACCATCCATGAAAATAAAGCCATGCATACAATAAAAAATATGTGTGGCAATATAGGAACATGATAATGCACATAAATGCAATTAAGGTTTCAACAAAAATAGATTATGCATCAAGTGTTGGAATTGTTTAAAGATTGACATTAATAAAAATCATCCAAATTTTAACCACTTTGCTTACAACAATATCAACTTATAATCATTTGCGACCAAGTTTGGAATTATTAGTAACTATAAAACCAAATTTCAACTATTTTGGTCATTCTTACAACTATGATGCAATTATTGAAAAACTTCATCCTATTAGTTGGATGGTTTTTAGGTTTATTTTCATCCATTAATATGTTCATATATCCCATTAGTTGTAATAGTCACCAAAATTAGTCAAATTTTAAAGATATTCTACAATGACTTAAGGGTGTATTTTTATGTATGCATTAAAATTATATTTATGATATCTTATATATATCATTAATATATATTTATGTGTGTATTAATTATGCATAAGTATATATATTATTCATATAATGAATTTAAAAATTAATTTAAAAATATATATTCAACTTTAAAAATATCTATGTGAATTTGAATTTTTTAAATTAAAAATACTTATTTCAGTCTAAAAACTTTTATTCCAATTTTAAAACATTTTTAAATCTAAAAATTAATATTTAAACTTTGAAAATTGTGTTGATATCTAAAAATTGATATTTGAGTTTTGAAAATTTTTATGTCAATTCTGGAATTTTTATTTCAATCTGAAAATTATTCTTTCAATTCCAAAAATTATATTTGAATTAAAAATATATATTTAAACTCTAAAATATATAGTTTTTTAATTTTAGTTTTTTAATATGAATTCTTAAAGTTATTAGTTGGATTCAAAAATATATGTTTGAGCATAAAATTATAATTCCAATTGTGAAAAAAATATTTCAACATTAAAATTGATGTCTCATTTTGGAAAATAGCTATTGGAATTTTTTTTAATTATTGCATTTTCTAAAAACATATTTGAATCTGAAAATTGATATTTTAATTCTAAAAATCGTATTGGAATTTTTTTAATATTTTGACCTGAAAAAACATATTTCAATTGTGAAAACTACTATTTCAATTCTTTCAGAAAAAAATTAATATTTGAATCTCAAAATTGCCATGTCAATTCTTTAAATCATTATTTGAAATTGAATTATTTTATTTGAATATGAATTTTTATTTAAAATCAAGCAGCTTATTTTATCTAAAATTGGTATTTGAATTCTAAATTATATTTTTCAAATCTAGAAATTAATATTTCAATTCAGAAAATTATTAATTGAGATTAAAAATGGACATTTCAATTTACAATATTGTTATTTGAATCTGGAAATTGACATTCCAATTCTGAAATTAGTTATTTAAATTCAAAAAAATATTTGATCAAAAGATTGATATTTGAAATCTGAATTATTATTTTGGAATCTCAAATTAATATTTCAATTTAGAAAATTATTGATTGAGTTGCAAGGTTTTTTTTACTACTGTTATCCATGATAGATCACTTTTATAAATAATTATAAATGATTGTATTTATTAATTATAAGTTATGCTAAATAATTATTGTTACAACATAGATTTTTATTTTAAATAATTTATTGTTACAGTAAAAAAAATGAATGATTGTAATTAATGTTACATCACTTTAATCTTTGTAATTACTTTAGATAAGAATTATAGTACATGCATAATTATTTTCTAATTGAACACAATTATTCACAATATGTAATTTATAACTATAAATCTGAATTAGTTTTTTGGAAAATTTATAATGTAGTAAAATAATTATTGTAATGGTTGTAATTTCAGGAATTATTATACAATAATTTAATTTTTTATTTTCTAAGTTTTGTAATTACTTATCTATGATAGAATTTTTTAAAATAATTTTATAGTAATTATAAAAATGAATGTTATGTTTAGAAAATGTTGTATTGTAACCAAAAAGAAGAAGGCGCAAGAGATGAATCATGCCCTAACCTAACTAAAAAGGCTTCGAGGGACTGTTAGAACTCCCAAACTTCTAACAAAACACAATCACAAATACATTTCTCTCAGTGCCTGGTCTCTGAGCATTCCTACATTCTCCCATCAACAACCAACGCAGCATTCAACACACATAGATCGACAATCCAGAATGGCATGAACCCATGACTCACATCTCATATTTACAAAATAAGCCAAGAAAAGCCCAAGCTGCTTGACTCGAGTACACTTATGAAAGTTCAGACACTTATCGAGGTTCTGCCCCTACACATACACATCATCGTCTGCTTGGCCAAGTTGATGGCGCAGCGAAAAATTCTACCAACCAGCCAAGTCCTCACCAGAATGAAGCTTTACATACTCATTCTCACAGATAATTTGAGAACACTAGCTTTCTCACTATTGCCTGTTCCTCCCGAAATCTAACCAACAACAACAGTCCTAAGGAAAAATGTTCTCACTCCTTCCTCAGTACTCCCCATCTCCCACAGTCTATCAGAAGAATGCGCTTGTTTTCCAAGCCACCAAACTTCTCTTCCTTCGAATCTGTCACATCTAACCGTTCCCGTTCCTTTTTGCTTAGCTTTTCTCTCAAGCCTCATCCTCCTCAGCCACTTTCGGCTCATCAATGCAATTCCATGCCTCCTCATCATTCACGCCACCTTCATTCCTGTGCAACCTCTCACACACCCTAAACACATACCATCCCATGCACATCCATGCAGCCGCCATGGAGAGTTATCTACCGCCAAAAATCAGGACGGCTAATTATACTCAAAGCAAATATCAAGGTCCTGGTGTGTTCACAATGTGTGGCGACCTATTTTCGTGTTACATATGTAACCCCTTCGTTCTTAAAGAGTTGAGTCCCTCAACTTCATTCAGTCTGGTGGAATGTGATAGATCTGTAGATCGCAACGAGACCTTTCCCATTGGTGTCCATCAGCATCTTGGATGCTACACATTCAACAGCCTTCTTCAAAGTCAAGGTTTCCTTTCCCATCGATATGCCCAATGAACTGATATGGACCCTCCCAGCTTGTAGCCAATGCTCTTCTCTTTCCTGGTTTCTTCATTTTCACCATCGTCACCCCTGCAACCAAACGTTCAAATAGATGCTTACCTTTCTTGTTGGCATAAGTTCTCCTTTGCTACTTCTGTGCCTGCTCCACATTGAGTAAAACGTTTTCGCGGATGCTTGCAATGAGCTCCATTTTCTGCAGAAATTGTGCTGTAGCAACCTCCACATCCGCACCAACATCCGTCCCAGCCATCAGCACATGCAGGTAATTGTCTGCCCTAAGACGTGGTGTGCGACCAGTCAAAATCATGAAGGGTGAAAACTTTGTACTAGCATGTATCCCACATCGGTACCCAAACAAAATTTTAACTAGATATTCGTCCCAACAATCCACATTGCCTGGTGTTGCAACAAGTATAGTGATGCCATGCTTGATGGTCTTGATCATGCGCTCTGCCATCCCATTGCATTGAGGCCATTGAGGTGTAGTGTGTTGATGCTGTATTCCGTAGTTCTTGCACATTATCTCGAATTCTGCAGCCCATTCCCCACCATTGTCAGTGAGTACGAATTTGGGTACTCCATACTTGCAGATAATGTCGTCTTCCAAGAATCTGGATGTAATCTTAGCACTGTGATCAGCAACTGCCTTTGCCTCGCACCACTTGGAATAGTGGTCGATGGCCACCAAAATGTATTTGTTTTCTAGTTTCAAGTAATGGTCCTACAGTGTCCAATGCAACTCTGTGGAATAGGTCACAGATGGGAATGCTCTTCAATTGCTCATCCCCAGAGCGGATGCTACCCTCACTCCTGACCAGCTGGCATTGTTGGCAGCTTCTGACCACCGTCTTAATATCCTCAGTTCGATGATGCCAGAAGTACCTTCGACAAATCTCAGCCAACGTCCTCTGTTCTCCGACATGCCCCAAATCTTCATGCATTTGACTCACCATAGATAGCCTCTCCTCAAGCTTGGGCACAAGTAACCCCTTGAAATAGAGCTTCTGCTCCTTCCAGCAATAATTGTTCACCCTCTTTCTAACCCTTTTGCCTTCCTCAATGTCAATTGCATTGGACAACACACCTTCCTTCAATAATCCCAAACAAACTGCATCCTTCCAAATGTCAATGTGCCTCCCATCCATTCCCTGGTCTTCCTCATCATCAGATTCGGTGGGACTCAGCCCATGATCCCCAAACTTAGTTAGTTCCTGAGCTTCCAAAATCAGATCCAGTTACTCCCACTTGTCAAAGTACTGGGGTCTCCTTCTTTTCATCACCAGTCTCTCACCATCGTCCTGCATAAGTTTATCCCTATTCGCAGCTTCTGCTTTGCCTAAAACAACCTCCTCATGCTGCTCTTCTCCTGACACAACGTCAACTACGTACAGCTGATGGCTGCCGTCATACCTACAGTGGTTGATTCCGAAACAACAAGTATGGTGTTGTACCAACTCCCTATCCTTTCTCCGGATACCGAGCCAATTTGTTTCCTTGCTTGTCTGAATACAGAGAAACTCCTCATCTCCTCTAGATGCATCAGCTTGAGCACTTGCAATGTCTTATATCTCTTCACTGAAGTCATCATCATCTGCAGCTGGTCCAACTGGATTCCTACTCAAAGCATCGACATTGGTATGCCTGAGCCCTGGTCGGTGTATTATCTTGAAGCTAAAATCCTGCAACATGTCTACCCACCTTCCTCTCCTGCCATGCGCATCTGACACCGTTGCCAACCATTCAAGCGGCTTATGGTCTGTGCGTAGAACAAAATGATTCCTGTGTAAGTATTGCCTGAAATGCATGATGCCCCAGATTAGCGCGTAGCATTCCCCTTCCATGGGGTGGAACTTCCTCTGTGCTTCTGTTAGGCTTTTGCTAGCATACGTTATCACCTTCTCAAACCTTCCTTCCTTTTGTGATAATATAGCTCCAACACCCTTGGGCGACCAATCTATGTCCAGCCAGAATGTCCTTCTGAAGTCTAGTCTTGTGAGCACAGGCGTGTCCATTAGCGCTGCCTTTAACGCCTGGTATGCCTGTTAATAGCCCACATCCCACACAAATGCAACGTCTTCCCTTATCAACTCAAACAGAGGACCTGCCAATCTTGAGTAGCCTCGAATATACTTTCGGTAATAACCTATCAGACCTAAGAATGACCTGACACTTGTGACTGTCTTCGGTGTTGGGAAATGCAGAACTACTTCGATTTTTCCAGGATCTGGTCTGGTGCCTTCCTTGCTCACCACATGGCCCAAAAATGTGATGGATTTAGCGGCAAAGCAACATTTGTTTGGGTTTAGTTTAAGATTCACTTCCCTGAGTTTGCAGAGAACTACATTCAGATGCTGGAGATGCTCCCCCCAACTTTCGCTATGCACATTGAGGTCATCAACGAATACCTTCAGGAACTTGCTACCCAAGTCCTTAAAGACCTCTGACATAGTTCGTGTGAATGTACTCGTTGCATTCTTCAGTCCGAATGGCATAACCGTCCAATCATACAATCTAGTCTTAGTAATAAGAACGGTCTTCTTTGTGTCTTCAGGAACCATCCGAATTTGCCAAAAACCCGACTGCAGGTCTAGAGCAGTGAACTAGGATGAGTTTCCCAGCTGATCAATCACATCCTCCACGAATGGCATCGGAAATAAATCTCGACGCGTTTGTGTGTTGAGTGGCCGATAATCTCCACAGAAACATTTGCTCCCATCTTTCTTCACTAGCAGTGTCATCCGACAAGCATACTCGGAGCTGCTGGGTCTCATTTTATCCAAATCAACGAGGACATCTATTTGCCTTTTCACTTCAACTTCCTCCCAGTAAGATAATCGACCAGGAGATGCTTTGCAAGGTGGAAATCCTTACGTGTCTATACAATGCTCCCCGATGGTGCAACATCCTAACTTTCCCTTGTTCCAAGCAAAGACATTTTGGTATTGTTCCAGAATTCCCCAAATTTGTCGCTGTCCTTGATCATCCAATCCTGTGTCGATCTTGATTCGTTGGCAGATCTCCCTCCACCTATTGACCATCTCCTGTTGACTGGAAGATGCCAATTGCTCAACGGGTTTGCCATCAGGGTCACCATCTTTCACCTAGATAGTCTACAACAACACTAGAATCGAAGGATTGTGGGCTGGGCTGGGTTGCAGCAGCAATGGGACAAGTGAATCTTGTGTGGACTCATATATCGCATGTCTGCTCTGCTCTGCATCCGACACCCACTGAATCCAATCAGCATAATCGTCAAAGTCAATGACTTCTTCCTTCAAGATATCATCCGCCTGCTCCTGGATTATCAGTTGCAGAATCTCTTGAGGTCCTTCTGACTCCACCAGCTCCTCCAATGTAGTATCTCCGAATTCATTCTCACAATCAATTTGCTGCAATTAATTGGACTCTGGATTATTACGTTCACTGTCATCAATATCCTCATCTGAGGTCGATGTGGACAATCCATCTTTCTTAGTCATGATCGCATGATCGTGGTCTGATGTCCAGTTAGCATCGCCATCGTTGTGTGTTCCCTTCCTGATGGATGGGGTATCTTGTATTTGAGATTCTGAATTCACTCTCTGCAGCAAATTCACCATTGTCAAGGGTAACACCTCCACATCAGCCCCCGGTCCCTTTCTTACTTGTATCAAACCTCGCTCCACATCTACGATGGCTCCGATCTTCATCAAGAAATCCAATCCTAATAGCACATTGTAACTGTCTGTGTCCACCACCATAAAGGTCATGGTACACTGAACTCCACCAACAACTACGGGTACTTCATCGATCCGACCTAGTGCCTGAGTGACGACTCCTGATGCAGTTTTATAGGTCTCGGATCCAACTATCAGATGCATCATCCCCAACTCCCTAACTACAGCAGCAGCCATGACATATATGGATGCCCATGTATCCACAAGTCCTTCTATCACGCATCTATTTATCTCTACCGGCAAATGGAGGGTCTTGCTCCTATTCGTTTTGTTAACACAGACTCGCCTAATTGCCGGGACTGGCGAAATAACAGACACCTGATCATTCACAGTTTCGGCATCCTTCTTCCTACAAGCTAACTTCACTAGACTTTTTAAATGCTCCAACTCTCCTGGGATCATCAAAACTGTCTCCATTGGGCTAAAGGAAATCTTGCCTTTAATAAAATGTGAGAGAATTTTTGATTTAACAGTAGTCTCCCGACCCACTCCTGAGCCTTCTCCCTGAACTTCAAGAGATGGTACATTACCTGTTGGTGTCACTTCAATGGGCATCCTCCTCCTTGGCACCCGAGTATACGAAAATACCTCTTGATTGCCGCACAACCTGTTAAGTTGTTGCCGCGTTGCCTCCTCATCATTAAGCAAGACTTCTATGAAATTCGCCGCTCCAGAATGCGACCTTCCATCTTTGGGCTTTTTCCAGCAATTATCTTCCGAATGTCCCAACCCTGCATAGAAAGAACATTTGACCCCACAATTTTCTGTCCTATGAGACATTCCACACTTGGCGCATTTCGGCCGTGGTTCATTGAGTCTCGGACATGTTGTGCCTATATGGTCGCCTCCTTTGCAAATTTGGCACCCACTGGACATTGTGGAAGAGAATGATGCAATAGAATTCGGCACATTCCTCTTGATAAGGTTAACCAATGTGTCATTCAAAGTGTCGCAACCCTAGCCTTGGCTCGCGACCAAGGCAAGGGGGTTGCAAGGTTGCGGGCCTATAAGTAGACCCGGGAGTCATATCACATGCTCCCGAGAGTGCAAAGAGTGTGAGGGAGTGAACCCTCACACTCCCAAGTGAACTCCCATGTTGGGAGTTGGTGAGAGTTGGAGTCCCAAAAGGACTTCCAAAACTTTAGAGAGCGTTTTGAGGGGTCAAAACTCCATGGCTGGTTGCGCTCTTTATATCAATGAAAAGGTCTTGAAGTGTAGATGTCCAAAATGGGCTCGCATTGCTCATTTGGAATCTGAAACACAAGTTATGGCCAAAAGAAGGCCCGGGAGTCGAACTCCCGAGATTCCGCCAGTTTTGACTCCCGACCAGTAAAAGTCGGGAATCGACCCGGAATACTTGGCTGAAGAAAACGTGCGACACACCGTTGGAAAGGTCTCGACGAGACCTACAACTTTTCTTTAGACGGCGAGTCGATCGGAGGTCTACTCCGAAAGTTATGAAGCTTCAAAGTCGCGGGAGTCCCGAAAATGCGCGATTTCGGGACTCCCGGCACAAAATGGCCATTTGGATGCCACCCCCGCGGCGAGTCACAGAGTATACTATAAGGGGGAAGGTGGTGGCTTCCCCCAAGGTCCGGGCCGTGGTGAATCTTGTGTGTCCGTGTTGCCCGTGGCTTGTCCCAACACCAAAGGGATCCAAAATGAGTTCTAACCACTTTGTGTGGTTTCATGCAGGCCCGTGTGAGTGAGTAAGCTTGTCAATTCTTCCTAGTCTTTCCCGGGACTTCTAACACGCCCCTCTCACCCCCTCTAGTGCTGGAAGTTGGGATCGTGCTCCAAGTTCCAATTCCTTCCGCATTGCCGCATACTTGGACCCTTAAGTGGGTCTACAAGGAACTTGGGAGCGCGACACAAAGCAATCACCTGCTTCTCCATCAACGTTTCCTCGACTCCCTCATCTTGCTCCTCCTTTAAAGGCTCAAATGGAGTCTTTCCTATTTCTCCCAAAACTCTCTCGAGCTCAGTGGCTGCACCCACCAGCTTTTCAATGTCAGTAAATGTTCTTACTACACATAATTTCTGAATCTCAGGCCTCAGCCTGGCCAAAAACCTCCTTCGTTGTTCAGCATATGGTATCCTGCCTTTCTAAAACAACCTGTCGAGGCGTTCGAAATACTTCTGCACCCGCTCCTTTGGTTCTTGCTCGATGGCATCCAACTTCATCCGGATGTCATCAGTATCGACATTACCATATTTTTGCACGATCAGGGTCCTCAATTCAGCCCAATCGGCTGGTGCCGGTTGTAGCCTTTTGAACCACTCCTTGGCTCGACCTCGCAAATTCAACTTAACGATCTTGAAAAGTTTGTCAGTGTTGAGATCGCGCACTTCGGCCGCCATCGTGAGCCACTTCGCCCAGTCATTCACATCTTCATGATCCCGTCCCCAGAACAACTCATCCATCCCCTGGGGGCTAATCATCTTGCAATTGTTTAGCTTTAAACCAAAATTGTAACACTTTCCACTATACACACGACCTCAGGCCACAATTGGCCACCATAGTACCGAACAGCCTTACTGTGTATTTTGTTCGTAAGGGATTTTGAGAAGAGCAAATGTCATACGACTCAATCTGCAAATTCAGACTGATGTCCTTCTGCTACTGGTCTCAAAGGTGCAAAATTAGATGGAAAAGTGAAAAAGCTTTGCTCATCTGTGGATTCTTGTTGGAACTGCCACACTCCCTCCTGGTTTTGCCATATTCTCCAGCTTATGAAGTGAGATCTTGATCTGCTATGCTCCACCCTGAGTAGCCGATCTCCAACTTGAAATAAGTCCTCCACACCGGGTATATACAACTTGACAAAATGATTAGGCGACACAGCAAGTTTGGGAATCTAAATATCTCCCAGCCTAGGCACACTACGCTGCCTTTCAACGAGTAAAGGTGTTATCCTACACAAGATAGGTGGTGTGGTAGAATTGCGCCTGTAATTCTGAGGTTGACACCCATCCCCTTGCTCCATCAATCACCTTCAACCAAATTTGAGCGCGAATGTAAAAACCACTATGTGCTACTTTTATTGCGATATCCCCAACTCGAGCTTCTTGTGGATCTATTCCTACAAGCCTCACTACTCTGAAACCTAGAAAACGCAGAATTACTACTCCCTTCTGTGGTTCGTTCTACATAGTAAAAAAATCAAATCTGTTGACAAGTTGTTGCTCATGAATTTCTTAAGTCACTTCTTCCACAGGAACTTCCTCTCCCTCAGACGAAGACATGATCTTCAATAATCATTCTCCCCAAGCATCTACAGGTTCGACTACGATTACAAACACGGAACCATGCTCTGATACCAAAAACAGAGGGCGTAAGAGATGAATCACGCCCTGACCTAATTAAAAAGGCTTCAAAGGACTGTTAAAACTCCTGAACTTCTGACAGAATATAATCACAGATACATTTCTCTCAGTGCTTGGTCTCTAAGCATTATTGCATTCTCCCATCAACAACCAACACAGCATTCAACACACATAGATCGACAATCCAAAATGGCATGAACCCATGACTCACATCTCATATTTACAAGATAAGCCAGGAACAACCCAAGCTGCCTAACTCGAGTACACTTATGAAAGTTCAAACAGTGATCGAGGTTTTGCCCCTACACATACACATCATCGTCTGCTTAGCCAAGTTGATGGCGCAGCGAAAAATTCTACCAACCAGCCAAGTCCTCACCAGAATGAAGCTCTACATATTCATTCTCACAGATAATCTGAGAACACTAACTTTTTCACTACTGCCTGTTCCTCCCAAAATCTAACCAACAATAATAGTCCTAAGGAAAAATGTTCTCATTCCTTCCTCAGTACTCCCCATCTCCCACAGTCTATCAGAAGAATGCGCTTGTTTTCCAAGCCACCGAGCTTCTCTTCCTTCGAATTTGTCACATCTAACCGCTCCCGTTCCTTTTTGCTTAACTTCTCTCTCAAGCCTCGTCCTCCTCAACCACTTTCGGCTCATCAATGCAGTTCCATGCCTCCTCATCATTCACGTCGCCTTCATTCCTGTACAACCTCTCACACACCCCGAACACAGACCCTCCCATGCACATCCATGCAGCCGCCATGGAGAGTTATCTGCCGCCAAAAATCAGGACGGCTAATTATACTCAAAGCAAATCTCAAGGTCCTGGTGTGTTCACACTATGTGGCGACCTATTTTCGTGTTACAGTATTTATAGTAAATAATTTGCAATAAAAAAGACATTTACTTTACCAATAAGAAATTTTGCAATAATAAATTTAACTATATAGTAATTCATGCAATTATTTTTATATTATTTTTCAATCATGTAGGAATTTATTTTTAATAACAATTGGTAGTTCATTGCTTATAATTTGAAAATAAACATTTAAAATAGTTAGTTTTGTAATTATAGTCATTTATTTATTTCTAAATAAATCATATTATCTATAATTCGACCAGATTTTTTTAATTAATAAAAAATTAAATATTTTAGTGATTCATTTATCTATGAATTATGTATTGACAACTTGTCACTAACTGGATAGTTAGTTAGTTAGTTAGTTAAATATTAAGAAGTCATTAGTTATTTAAGTAATTAATAATGAGTATTTAATATTTGGAGTGTATAGTTTATATTTCAAATATAAATTGAATTTAATAATTATTAATTAAATGATAATCTAATTATCTAGTGAACCATGTACTTGAATTGTTTAAAAATCTAAAAACTAAGAACAAAAGGCATGAGGAAAGTTTTAGAGTTGCAATTTAGTTTGTGAAGAAGTTACAACTTCAAAATTTATCCCATATTGTTTGTTCTGCATTCCTATTTTGAACATTATATAAACAAAGGGTGTGGTCATCCAATTTCACATTAAAGAATTTATGCACATGAAATGAACTAATCAAAAGGCTTAACCCAAAACAAAACAAAAAATTATGCATATTTCTAAACTACCTACCTCCTTAACCTATTTATCTACTTAATTAAATAGGTATCTAGTTTGACCCACCCACCTAGGTCGACTTATGTACCTACCTATAAAAGTAAGTATTTAACCTAAGAAAGTAGGACCTACTTACTTACCTTTTTTACTTAAATAGGTAGGTAAGTATGTAGCCTAAGTTTGTAGGCGCCTACTTATGTACCTACCTAAGTACTTACTAACTTAATATTGATATCTTGTATTAAATTCATTTAAATGTGCCATGTGGCATTGTGGCCGAACAACGGGTGGCAGGACAGTGACCCCATGACTATGCAGTTGGTGTGAACACAAACTCCTTGATCAGGGTAATCTGGCCGCCTCCATTGATGAGTGGCGACGGATTTCCTCTTCCATGAGTTTGAGAGGGAAATTGGATATGCATGGAGTGCATGGAGAAGGTGGTCTGTCTGTGTGGGATGTGAGGACAGGAAGATGGCGGCGCGTTTGATGGAGAGGAGCGGCGCCACATTGATTAGGGATGGGGGAAAGCCGTTGGTGAGAAAAGCGAGGAGGAGGAAGCTTGTGGAGGAAGCTGGATCCAGGGATACATAGGGGAGGATGATCAGTGGAGGACATTACCGGGTTTTGGAGAAGAACAAGGAGCTGGGAGAACGTTAATGAGGGTCGCTCTCTTTTTCCGCTACGATTAATGACCTGAGAGAGCTCCGGCTCTTAGATCTAGAAGAGCTTGATGGGAGTTTAGGAGCAGGCAATCGAGATAGCAATTGTGAGGAGGCAGAAGAGTGGGCTCTATACGAGACATCGTGTGTAATGAGAATTATGGAATTTTGCCTCTGAGACCCATTTCGTTTGAATTGTATGTTGTACAGTTGTGGAATTGCATTGTGTGCGCTCTGTCAGAGCGCAGCAGCGTCGAGAGAGGTTTGGTTAGTGTTGTGTCCTCTCCGTTTCTCTAGATCCCTCTTTTTGGTATTAGAGTTGGTTGCGTGGTTGTGGCCAGTATAGAGCTTGTGACAATCGAGGTAATATGAGATGTGAGGACCATGTCTTCGTCTAGTAGAGAAGAGATCCCTGAGGAGCTCTTGACACAGGAAAATCGTGAGCTGAACTTGGTGCGTAGATTCAATTTCTGGACCATTCAGAATGGGCCACAAAGGGGAGCCGTGATCTTGCGATTTCTGGGTTTTGGCATAGTTAGGATTGTAGGTATAGATCCTGACCAAGCTCGGGTAGGGGACATCGCTGTGGAAGTGTCCCACAGTGGATTCTACACCAGTGCACGAGTCTGGGTGAGAGTTACAGATGGAGCAAGGGGGTGG
>Ga0209611_10003491_pt1 | contig 27221 bp, 16 predicted proteins | sample S1TSphgellanicum_3_FD_187693 | JGI IMG/M metagenome (GOLD analysis project Ga0209611, IMG submission 187693) | Host-associated microbial communities from peat moss isolated from Minnesota, USA - S1T2_Fc - Sphagnum magellanicum MG (SPAdes) (version 2) | ecosystem: Host-associated > Plants > Peat...
GGGGGGGGGGGGGGGGGTTGGAAGCTCCATCATTCTTGTGACTTGAAGGTCCTTTGCTTTAATTCAAATTCTCGTTGTTGTGTGTTCACAATGGCCCATGCTCATTGTTGTTTTCTTGTTTTCATGTTTTCTTAACTACTCATGGTGTTGTTCATTGTTGTCTTCTTGCCTTAGTGTTTTCCTAGGGTTGTTTAACATGTTGGTCATCATTGTCTTCTTAGATTTGTGATTTCCTTCTTCTCACATACTACTCATTATCTTATACCTTTGTGTTCTTTTTGCACTTGTACCTATGGTGCCCATTGTCATATTCTTATTTTCATGTTTTTCTAACTACTCACCATGATGTCTATTGTTATCTCTTGCTTTCATGTTTTCCTAATTGTTCACCATGGTGTTCAATCTTGTTTCTTAATTTTAAATGAAAGCACATTAAAGTGTAATAGTTTTAAGCACATATGGAAGTCCATAATTCTTTAAATTAACACTACGGAGGCAATGTGAAAGCAAGATACCTTGAATCACATAAGTCATTTGGTAAGTTATCACTAAAAATTCCAACCCTAGTTTACCTTATAGAGAATTTAAATTTGAAATACGAGCTTCTAAATTATTACCTATTTTCACTAAAGAAAGGACATAATAGGAAAAAACCATAATTCAAAGTACATAGAAAATTTTGGTCATCAAAATCCTTTCAGAAAGTCATCCTTGGTATCAATGCTACCAAACTGTATTATCATTGAGTCCTTTATTCAATAAAAAAATGTTATATAAAATGCATGAAGTCCACATTCATTGATTATGAAATGTTCTAATTTTTTGGGTACTTTTTAAAAAGTCCATTATATTATGATAGTTCAAAAACTATTAAAAATTCATACAATGTGATTAGTATATATAACATGGTAATGTTGAGTCCTTTATTAACTTAATCATTTATATTTCATCAAACGGTTAATCACAAATATCAAAATCTTTCAAAAATTGCCTTGTGACAACATTTTATGGATAGTATAACGTGTTTTCACTCCTTTGTGTTTTTTTTGCAAATATTTATTATGTTTTGGTTTTGTGCTTTCTTTTTTGCCCATTGTGGTGTTTATCATTGTCTTCTTTATATTTTCGTGTTTTCCTAACCACTCACCATGGTGTTCATTGTCATTTCTTATTTCATGCTTCCATGTGTACTAGTGTCATGCTACTCATCATTGTTCACTTGCTTTCATATTTTCTTATATGCTATTGTGTTGCTCATCATTGTGTTTTTGCCTAGGTCTTCACCTCTTTCTCCTTCCCACCAAGTTGTGCAAAACCTAAATAAATTCTTGTAAGCTTGTAGGGACATGCCTTAAAGCTTAATTCTCCTTTTTATTTTCTACCATGCATCTTTTTATGCAATATTAGAAGTTCACACCTTAATAACTTAATAGGTGAACTTTGAGGCCTATGTGAAAGTTTGTATGAAACCTTTCACCATAATTGTGACTTGTAGCATCAAACCAAGATTTTATGAACTTTATTCAATTTTGGTTGTGAATGTGACATGGAGTTATTCATTCAACTACATTAAAAAAGTCTTACATATAGAAAATCTTACAAATGTCTAGTGTAATTTTCCTCATTTTCCTTTCACCTTTGTTATTTTTTTGTATTACCTCCTTTTCCTATGCTTTTAGTTATAATATATATTCAAACATACATTCAATGTAACCACATGTGATTGGTTACAATCCACTAATGGCTCTTTTTTGTCACAAATTCAAAAGTTTCAAAAGGAAAAAAAATTCCAATGTACATGAAAACCAATGTTGGATTGGTATTGGATTTTTAACATACCCATTTGCTACAAGTACTTGACTTTTTTTGAAATTTGTATACCATGGCAATATGGGTATTGAGGCAAAAATATGAAAATTCATACCAAGTGGTATCAATATGTACAAAGTTTACAATTTTCATACAATAGTATGAATATCATGGTATTGAAATGTGTGATACAAGAGGGGTACATAGTACAAATATGAATATGTTGATTTAATGTGCGATGCCACAAAAAAATGCAAATTTTTGCGTAAGTTGAAAAGAAAAAATCCTTTATCAACCTTTTTAAAAAACCAACAAAACACTGGCCACAACAAAATTGATTTGTAGATATCCCAAAATCATCACAAATGTGTCATTCATCAAAGGTTAAGGCTGCCAAGTTGGAATTTTTTTATTTTATTATTTTATTAATATTATAAAAGGCATAAAATTACTAATAAAATTCACCTACACATGTAGATCCCAAGTTGGAAAAAAATAATTCATCATTTGATAAGTCATATGGGTCCAACCACCCTATTAAGAGTCACACATGCCCCCTTAGACCATTGTTTTATTTTTAAAATCTTTTTAATATGTCTTTAAAAAAATTATAATTTTTTTAAAATACTAGTATGTTAAGGTGTATATTTAAAAAATCCAAAAATATGTCATTAAAAAATATTTTCAAATTGTGCTTTTAGTGTCAAAATTGTTTTAAGTTGCTTTTATGTAACTTTTAACACAAGAGGTTAAAAGTCTTTATACATATTTTTCATTCATTAGATCGATTCCAAATTTTTATGACATGTACATAATGTATTCACAATAGCATTTTATAAATTATTATTATTATTATCAACAATCCAAAATTCAAAAATTAAGCAATGGTTACAATTGCTTTTAGTACATGTTAGTATGAATGCACCAATATACAGTAACTAGCATAAAATATTATGACAACTTTGATTTGAAAATGTTTTATATTCATCACTAATGCATCATTGATAAGAGGCAAAGGCTACCATCATTGAAAACTCGCCCTCAACTATAATGTAACAACTTATCGCCATGTGGAAGAATAATATAGTTTATAATTTACACCTTACATTCTAAAAAAGTCGATACTCATACCATGACATAAATGTTCATAAATAGTTATATATGAATATAGATCAAGGTACCTAAAATGTTATTACCAGTAGAATTTCATATGAATCGAAATATCCAATTTTCACATACCATGGCAATATGGTTTCAACCGTAGTATTATGAGCAAACCATACCTAATTGATCAAGTATTTTCATACTCATATTGATACTTAGGTTGATATCCGAGTACATCTTATATACTAGTCCAACAATGACAAAAACCAAAACAAATTATGACAAAGGTAGGTGTAAATCTAAATCCAACCATAAAACATGAAACTTGGAAATAAAAACACAATTTTTTTTCAAAATAAAAATTCTAGTGAATTTTTATTTTAATAACATATGAAACATGAATATGAAATAGATTAAAATTCGAAATAAATAAATATGATGTAAAATCTTACCTCAAATTGGTCTTAAACAAACTAGAGGTAATGAAAGGCTTTATTTTAATTTATACCCCTTTGGGATTTATTCAATGAAGCTTCCACGCACACTTGTTTATGCCAACCATCCAAGGAACTTTTTTGAAAACCTTCATAAATTATAAATTAACTACAAGTTAATTACATGTTATGTATGAAAAACGAATGTTGGTGGATGAATTTCATCCATCAAATTAGAAATTATCATGAATGAAAAATGGATGTTCATGGATAAACTTTGTCCATGATGATGTTAATTACGGTGATGTTGGTCAATACTAATGTTCACAACATTTCCCCTTTGTTTTGCTTGTTAGCAAACTTGGTAGTTACAAGTTGGCAAATGGCATTACATCATGTTTTAATCTTGTAGTTGGTTGAACATGTTGTTGAGAATATGAATGTACATAGGTGTAATCATGGGGTCTGGAAATTATGGCCAGTGTCCTTGGTGATTGTTAGGTATAAAATAGAAAAATTAAATTACAACATGCAAGAATTACAACTATTTAAGTTATATAAATAAAAATTAACAATTTTTAGCAAAATAAATTATAGTTACCATCCTTTTTCATACCTTGCTAATTTTATTTTATAATAGAATTATTTCCTTGCATGACGAAAGGTATTGACATTATAGAACATGAAAATAACAAAACCAATATAAAAAATAATTAAAAATTCAATGCCATTGGCAATAATTTTGCCTTGCAATTAAATTAACACCTTGATGCCAATAGTACTACCACCATCGAAAGAGATAATAAAACAAAATAATTGAAAAATAATAATTACAAGGGTGGAAAGTCGATAGTACGTGCTATCTTTCACTAATTAGGGTGAAAACATGGTAAAGTAGACCAGAGAATTACCTTGTAGCATAAATGGAAAGTGGCCATCAAATAAGTTTTGGTATATTGAATTTAAAAATATTATTTATTTTAATGTTTAATTCTATGAAGTTCTTCTATTTTGCTACAACTATATTTTAAAACCACATGTTTAAAGTATGTTTATATATATTTATCAAAATCAAACATATGTCACAACCTACAAAGTATATTAAAATTCAAACACAAGTATATTAAATATTGGAATTTAAAAAATAAAATCAATGGCATGCTAAATATATTAGTGAACTTTGAAATTTTTCATTATAAAATCAAAATATATTTAACATCTAATGTAAAACTAGGAATGAACACAATATTAACTTGTTTGTTTCATTTTTACTTGTTACCTACTTTTATTGTAGTAAAATTTTCCAAATTTTGCATGCAACTAATAAAAACTCAATGGAAGCATGGAAGCTTCCATAACAAGACTTTTAAAAAGTTTGAACTTACTTTCTTATGTTTATAAAAATTGTCATATTTAAAAATTGGATTTGGGTGGATGTAATTTTTGGTCCATTTACCATGTTTGGACCCATTATTATAACTTCTTCTTGAGGTTTGCCAATGATAGTAGAACATCATCTTGTCCCTTTACCTCCCAAATTACAACCTACTGATAGACAAACCACACATACACCATAGGGAAACTCCTCAATGGCCTTCCACATGTGTGTCCCATATATTTCAATATGCCCCATGGGCCAAGTATAAAAGATTAAACATTATTACAACAATATATTAGTTTGATTAGATAATCTAATCAAGAAGGACCCCATTTGGACAAGTGTCAAAAAGACCATCTTGTTAATATGGATAAGTTGATTTAGATGTGTCCTATGTGACTAAGGTGGACTTTTGACTAGCAAACTATTGGATTATTGGACTATTTGACTAATCATTTTGACTACTAAATAATGGACCATTTGATTGGTCAAATTTATACCCAAATTTTTTTGGAATTATTACCCTATTTTATTTTATATTGTGTAGGTAGGTCTAGGTAGGTAGGTTGTAATATATAGGTTTAGGTAGGTCGTAAAAAGGCAAATAGGTAGGTGGTAGCCTAGGCTAGGCTACTTATCCTAACCTACCTTAGTTTATTTAACCTTCCTAACTTAACCTAGCCTAATTTACCTTAACTCTTTAAGCATGTATATAGGTTACAAGTATTAAAAATTGAACCCCTCACTTCAGCTTGATGATAAACCAAGCCCTTACCAATGGACTACACTTTCCAAACTTGACAAAACTTGTCAAGTTTTTTATTTCACTTGTTTATTTCACATCATTAGTTATGTATGTAAATAAGAAAATTAGGTAATTAATAGATAGGTTGCATGATGCTTGGTAGGTAGAAGGGTAGGTAAGTGGGTTAATAGGTAGGGATTTCAAATGGCAGGTGGGAAGTTAAGAAGTAGGTGGATTGTAAAGATGTAGGATGGTAGGTGAGAAATAGGAGGTAGGTAGGTAAATAGGTTTGTAAAATGGTATGTGGGTAAGTATGTAGGTAATTAAGTTTGTATGAAGGTAAAGCCTAGGCTATTGCCTAACCTAGTTAGAAGTTATCTTGTCCAATTAAGTAGAATAGGACCATTTATTTAGAACACCATTGTCCATTTGGACTAAGGATATCATTTTGTTTTGTCCAACTTGACTAGATGTTCAATTTGATATATAGTCAAATAGGTCACTTTAATCAAGTTTACTAGTCAAAAATACAAATGTCATTCAAGCCGTAGGCATGTAATTAAAATGTACATGTCCATTAATAAAAAATGACTTGTTAATCAACTTGGACACTTGTAATTCATAGTATTCGTTAAACTAGTTATAAAATAGTTATAAATAAGTTGCAAAAGATAAGGATATTTAAAATCCATTTGTCAAATGGATGAATGAAATATGAAAGAATATATTCATCAAGCTAGTTGTAAAATAATTGTAAATAAGGTGCAAAGGATTGGGATAAAATCCATTCACATCAAATGGATGAATGAAAAAATGAAAAAATATGTTTGTTGAATTGGTTGTAAAATAGTTGTACATAATTTATAAAACATAAGAATATAATTCATTCATCAAATGGATGAATGAAATAATTAAAGATTATATATTTCAAATTAATTGTAAAATAGTTGTAAATAAATTGCAAAAGGTATTAACATATGTCATCGGTCAACAAATGGATGAAAAACCACATTGGCATTTCGTTTGCCATGTTGGAATGTGCGTGAGAATATGACGTGGAGATTAGTTGTAAAAAAGTTGCATATAGTTGCATGTGAGTTGCACCGTATATATGATATTGTATATAACATAGGGTGTTCGCTACAATTGTTACAACTTGTTTGTTAACACTCAAGGTTCTGTAAATACCATGAGTTGCAAGTGTCCATTGTAATTGGAAAACCCAATTGCAAGCCCAATTATAAAACCTTATATTCTCTCATAGTGAAAGATATAAATAACATTTGAACTTATTACATGCCTTTTTTTTGCAACTATATCTTTGAATTAGACTTTTCATGTTGTTGTTCATTTCAATTGATCATGATTTGTATCCAAATGTTTTTTCAATACAATTATGCCATTACTCTTGAAGTATGAAATCAAACCTTTCCTCAACCTTGTTTCTTGGGTGCAGTCGTAATAACATATGCCATAACAAATGTAACACTTGCTTGGTTTTTTTCATGTTTTAAAGTCATAATTTAATTTGATGTTGAAATTGTAAGATTTTTTTATATAGTTGTATTTTTAACATATCATAGGAACATGTGAATTAATTTGAAATTAATCCAATGAATAAAAAATTAACAAAATCATTCATTAAACATTATAACACTTGTTTTTAAATAGTAAAAGGACTTGTAAATGGATTTAATTTTTTTTGAAAATGACATTTTTGCCAAGATTTTGACATAAACCTTAATAAAATAGTATAATTTTTTTTTAAATTTTAAAAGATTTTTTCAAAAACTTTTTCAAGCATATTCTAAGAATATTCTTAGAGTATTCTCCAAAAAGCAGTCACAAAAGTAGTAAAAAAAACAAGTGGGTGTGGCTTGTGTTATCCCATTTGCACCCTATTGGTTTAAAATTGAGTAGACTATTATAACGCACAACACAATGGAGGATTTGTGTCACCTTGACATTAACTTTTGACAAATCATTGACACAAAATTTTTACTAAGTTAGAAAGTTTCTTCCATGAAATTTCAATTAACTTTTTGTTCATGCAATGTTTTTAGAATTAATTACATTGAATCATCATTTTTTGATTGAAAACTTGGTAATGCTTCAAACCTTGTAAACTTATCACTTTCATTTTTTTCCTCCAATGAAAATTCATTTTTCTTCATATGTACATTGTATCCTTCATCTCTAGAATTTGGTTCCATTTAAAAAAAGATATGTTAATAAAATATGGTTGAAAAATCTAAAACATTGCATGTTCTATTTTTTATTTTTATATTATAATTTTAAAATTTTAATAATATTTCCAACAATAGAAGCATCTGCAAACATTTACAAGTATGATATATATAATCATTCATTTTTCACATGATGTATAATGTGAAAAATATGTTGATGAAGATATGCAAGTGTAAAAATGTTTCACAATATTAAAAAAATACAAGTCAAAAGTTAAGGACCTTAAACACAAGGAAGTAGTTGGGCTTTTTATTTAGCTCAAATCTTGTTCCATGAGACAAGTGCAACGCCTCCATTTGTTCACCACAAACTTACCAAACTTCATAAATTTGTACAAATTTTATGTAAAATTTGATTTTCATAGGTTCATACAAAAATCACATAAATTCCATGCTATAGTTAATATGAATGATATTTGTGCACATTCAATATCTTAAGTATTCAAATGAATGAGACATTATTATTGAATGACGTACATGAATATTCATGTTTAATTCACAAAATCACATAATTTTATGCAAAATTATATCATGATAATTGCACAAATTAGTTAAAATGTAGATTGTACATATTTCACATCAAAACATCATAAATAAATAAAAACATATCACTCATGTAAAAGTAACATATGTATTTTTCATGTTAGGTTTACATTTTGAAGCCCATGGATTTTGCAGGGACATATTGTTTTACGATTTTCACACAAATTATATTGAAATTTTGTGATATTGAAAGTTTGTGATGTTAGCCACCTACTTAAAACCCTAACCTTAAATAATAGTCCTATTTAACTTAAAGATAGGTAACTTGTAACTTAGACTTTAAACTCCATTCATAGGTATCTTATGTTCTTATGTCTTAAACCGTAATTAAGAACTAGACCTAGGTGTTACCCATATGACCTACTTGAGGTTCAAGATCTGTAAGATCTTAAGGGAACTAGCTAGTGTCACCAAAAGAGAATTCTTAATGGGACCAATTCTATTGTCAACATACATAGAGTCCAAACAAGAACATCATATGAATAAATATTGAAGATTCAAGAATAATCATGAAGTAGTCAAAGTTGTAGAAAACACAAGGCATTTCACAACATATTGTGATTTTGCAATAGTTGATTTTATGGTTTCCCCCACAATAGAATTCCAACTAGGAAGTTGAACAAAAAAAATAGAATAATTATTAACATTTCATCAACAAAATGAGTCCAATCACCTTAGATCTGTTTATAGAATATATTCCCAATCCCTTTTTGAGAGCTCCCACAAATGCGAATACTTTTTCCCAAAAACATGAAACCCATGTATGTCGCTCATAAATTTGTAATTACTTATCCAGAACATATACTTGCCACACAAGTTGTTCACTAAACCTTTATAGTGTTTCATCATCTTCCTTGATTGGCCCCTAACATTTGCTTCTAAACCTATGTTTTTTCTTTTAAAGCTTATAGCACAATGAAAATGCAAGACTTCACAAAGAAAGAAAGGTGACTCATGGTAGATGGGCATTCTTCTCAACCAACACAAAGCTACAACCTCATACTATGATATCTGCCAAACCTTGATGCCAAACAAACTACCAAAATCCAAAACAACAACCATTAAAAAAGAAAAACTTAGCTTTATTTTACACTACCTTGCATCCAAAGCTCCTCCCCTTATACAACTCCCCTCAAAACTCCATATCATCCAAACACAATGCAACACACCATCAACATTAAGAACAAGGAAACACTAATTACCACAAAGAGCAATCAAAGCCAAAGGTTACAATAACATTGCCATCTCTCATAACATGCAAGAAAACAAAACCGCAAAACGCAAAACTCATCGTCCACATGACTTCACCATCCATCAACATCAATTGCCATAAGTTTTGTTGCCTTTTGCTTTGAGCGGTTGATATCAACCAATTTGGGTTTCATCACCCTAAATTTTGTGTCACACTAGTTCTTGGTGAACTGATACCCGGAATGCAGGTATCAACCTGGATATCACACCGTTTGATACCCATGGATCCTTTTTTGAGAGAACCAAGCTGATGATACCCAGACCGGTTATTTGAAATCCGGGTTTAATACCCGCCCAACATGGGTTTGGTAGCCAAAGATTGTGACTAGACCTTTTTGTGTTGCCTACCAGAAATGTGAATGTGAATGTGAAGAAGCTCAGGGTGCAGCTTTTGGTATGATTGTTTGCTGGAAGAGTTGGGTGAAAAAGGTTTTAATGCTCTGCTTACACCTACACCCAACCATTTGGGAACCAATGATGTTAATGAGGCAATGATGGTGGTTCATGGTGAATGGGATGATTGGTCTGTGGCCTTGCCATTTTACATGGAAAAAGTATCTGAAGGCAAAAGAAAGAATTATGGAAACTCAAATATTTCACCATGCAAAAAATATAATTAATCTTCAAAAAAATCCTCTAAAAGAAACCCAAAAAAATCCTTCAAGATATTATTATAACTCTATTATAACTAATCTCAATTTTCAACACAAGCCAAAATATCATCTTTCAAGAATCCTCATATAAAGATAGACCTATTGTTATTACCTAGGGGCCTATAAAAATCCCTGAAGCTACTATACTCTATAATGAATCTAAACACAATATCCTTGCCAAGGCCAACAAACTTTGTTCATACTTTGTGTTTTATTTGTGGCAAATCCTCCAAAGGCAGATGAAAAAAAGTGAAAAGTGGTGATCATCCCTAGTAGGAAGGATTTAGCCAAATCTTTAATCATTATATTATATTTTTGGCTACGTACTGAAAACCAAATTATATGAAGAAGCTGGACATTTTTTTTAATTTTTTAATTTTTTTTTTGGTTTTCACTTTTTTTTTTTTGGTTCTTTGAGGGTAGGTAACAAACCGTGTGGTGTGGCGGTTCTTTGATTTTCCAAAGAACTGTCAGTTCTGGGTATTTCAAACAATCAGAGTCAATGGATCGGCTGGCTCCAGGTATTTCAAACCCTCAAAGAACCGCCGGTTTTCAAGAAGGAACCAACAACGGTTCTTTCCCAGCTTTTTTTTCCAGGTTCTACGACTTCTTAATTTTTTTTTTCCCGGTCAGTTTCAAGGGCAGCTGGTTCAGAGAATGGGAACCACCAGCCAGACAGTTGTATACACTTATATAACTGGTCTGATAACCGGAAAAGAACCGACCGTGTTTCGAAGAAGAAGAAGAAGCAGCCCAACACTAGTAATAACAAAGTTTGACTATGTTCTTCAACATGTGCAACCTTTCTTATTGACCTACCTAATGAAAAAAAAAAGGTTGGTAGGTAGGAAAACAAAAAAAAAAGTGCAAAGGAAGGGGGGAGGTGGGGGGGTTTAGGTTAGGTTAGGTTAGGGTAGGGTAGGGTAGGGTAGGGTAGGTTGGTATCAAGCTTCACTACTGTACAGCATGTGAGTCTCTTTCATCCATCTGACTAGAGGTTGTAGCCAGAGTCAAGGTAATGAACACATAGTTCATCATCCCTGGTAACAACCCTAAACCCTAAACCCTACCCTACCTAGCTGGACTTAGACTATTACATGCTTGGCTTATGTTTGATGATCCCTTGTGTCAGCGAGTCAGTGAGTCAGTCATACCAGGCGGTAGTTGGTTATGTAGGTGGTTTGCTTCTATTGCAATTGCAACAATTGAATTGAATTGAATTGCTGAATTGAATTGAATTGTTGCAGGTAGTGTTGTTTTTACAGCAAAGAAAAGCAAAGCAAAGCAACCAATTTGCTCATGAGAACCAACTTCAATGATTCTTTTGTCACAAAATCAGCTTTCACATTTAACAATGAGAGTCTCTCTTCTTCACAATGAGGTGCACTTTCAGTGTCACTAGTGCACTTTCATTGCTAGCTAGCCCATTTGTGGCAGATGACACCTTTTTACTACTACTACTACTACTACTACTACTACTGAGGTGCTCAGCCAGCCAGTGCACTTTCATCCTTAGTTGATTTGTGACAGATGACAACTTTTTCATCCTTAGTTAGTTAGTTAGTTAGTCGATTTTTTTGCGGTAGATGAATCTTTTTAATTGCCTTTACTTTTGTGCTTTTTAAAAACTTGCCTTGTAGTTCTCGTGGATGGGTTCCCCATCTTGGCTAATTTATTTATTTATCTATTTATTTATATACATGAATTTTCTTCTTTATAGATTTCTCAGAATTCATCACACAAAATGAGTTAGAAAGACATGATACACTTATATATACCTTAGTAGTAGTAGTACCATGGCAAGTTGGACACTAATTTATATTATATTTTGAAAAAATTGAAAATTACTTATTTGTGTGTATATATGTATATGTGGGGAAGGAAAAATAAAGAATTTTTAAAAGTATTTCATTTCTCAAAATGGAGAATCTTTAAAATAAAATAATTATTCGGCAGCCATAGTACTACTACTAGGGTACTTGTTTCGGTTGTGTATGTTTTAGAACACCAGGCCATTGAATTGTTTGGTGACAACTTATTATTGGCTCGTTTTTACTATGTTTTTTGGGCTGGCCACTTGGCCACTTGGCCTGAGTGTTTGTGGGTTTGAGACACTAGGTAACCAGGGTTTCTTTTAAGGATTTTGTGATGTAGCCAAAGTGGCAATTGTTCAGAAAATAATTTAGTCAAATTTGGCTACATACTATATATGAAAGTAGGAGAAAAAGAGAAAAGAATCCTTCTATGTTCTTGGGTACCTACTGGAACTTATCATAAAAACCTGGTGATATGAAAAAATAAAAATAAAATTTCAAAGTATTGTGAATTTCATTCATTTTTTCCATGAAAAATTCTTTTGTATAGGTTGAAATCAATATTTTTCAAGTCAAAATTTTGCACAAAATTGCCAGTAAAGGAAACACTAGTACTTTACAGGGTGGTTTAGCTTTTAGAGAACTTTATGTTGCATTTTTTAATTTGAAGAATGACTAGTGTGGCCTATGTTGCTGGCCAAAGTGCGAATTTATTATCCAACTAATTTCTCCTTTGAAAACCAGTTTTTGCAATTTAATTGAATTTTCAATGAAAATTTAAAAACTCTATATCTATACACCTTAGCTTAAAAATTTACAAAATCACTGTATAAAATCCCATTGATTTGAATACTTTCCAACAATATCAAAAGTGTGGCCTAAAATGCTCCCTCAGCTCTTTTAAAAATAAAATAATAATTATCTTATTGAATTTTCACAAAGAATTTTGAGTTGGTATGGTTTGAGACAAGGTCCAGTTTCATCTCCATTACACACAACTAAACCCAAAAAATAGGCATGTAATTAGTTTGTTCAATTAATGCACACACTCCAAGAGAAAAATCATGTAATATTAATCATGTAATAATTTGTTTAAAATGTAAGGTCAAGTTTACATTTTTTTTCCAATAAAATTATTTATATATATATGAAGAACCTAATTTTTTTAAAAAAAGAGGCAAAACCTCAGGTTCAAGAGCTAATTCAATTTAAAAATAAGTCAATTTTTCAATTAGGTTCCAATGACGGCTCAAAAAAAACTTGGAACCTCTGGTTTACAGACCATAAAACTTGACCTTATAACCTAACTAAACCTAATGAAATTCGAGAACTTATCAACATTAGTCTACACATTACAAAACCACCTTGGTGCACCCTTGTTCACCCAAGCTTACAAAAGTGCTAAATCCATTGTGAGGGACGCTATGATTTGGTAGATTATATCAATGTGACAAACAAACAAAACAAACAAACTACCTTCCTTAATATTGTACTCTATGGTTAGTTTCTCACATTGACAAAAAGAACAATTTGAAAAAAATCAATTAATTTAAAAAAATAAAATGAAATTATTATATTTACATCAGTCTGCTGTGAGATTGCTATATGAATAACTGAAAATATTCATATTGTAACCTGTGATAATTATGATAATTTTTAAACACCTCAATTTGATTAATGAAGAAACTAACCCTAGGGTAAGGTAGATACATGTAGTTTTCATTTTGTTCCCACATCTTGAAGAATTATTAACCAAGTGTTGTTACTGTGTCACAATGTGAGTTCAATTTTTTTGGAACTTCATGGAAACATTTTGTATTTTAATTGTTGTTCACTTTACCTTGCCTTAAAGGGGCAAAGCCATTATGCTACTTCACCGAAGATGTGTTATTTATTTTAAGAGGTGTTGGACTCGAACTTGCCACAAGAGGCAAAGCAGAAACGCCAGGAGAGCAGGTGGATGAAATCCTATTCAAAAAATTTCATGTTAGTCTACCAGGTATGTAACTGGTGAGAGCATTGCAGGTTACTAGACATAACCAATTGTTCAAGAACACTGACCTTACGGGTTATGGTACGCATACGAGTGTGAGTTATGAGATTTAACCAACTGGCAACCAGGAATTAGGGAAAGTCGCAAAAGTTAAAAGGCAGCAAGATACATGATATAACGGGGGAGCTTTTTCATCCAATGGGCATCTGTGTAACAATGATAATCATATTTTCCACCTTTTCTCTCATATCTGGTACACAACATGGATCTCTATTATCAAACATTTTGAAGATCTTTGAGTGATTATAAGATGCACAACAACAACTGGCCACATGGCCAATGGGGCCTTCAAGTGTTGGGACTAGCACTTTTGACCTTTAGATCCTTCAGATTTTCGAGTGTCACCCTTTTGGATTCTTTTTTCAGATTTCAAATCTCTAAGATATGGGAAAGTCCTCTCCAAATCGATTGTTAGGTAAATGGCCATTGGGAGCATGTGGCCAAAAGAGGGATGACCATGAGCTGGGTTCACCAATGGCCATTATCTGACATAAGTGGTACTCCCAAGAGAATAATACTAGAAGTATTATTTAGGTATTTGGATATTTCATTATATAGGTATCATTATGTAATGCAAAAAAAATAAAAACAACCAAACAATCTATGAACTTCGAAACCATTTTCACCACAGCATTTTAGTTATGAATATGAATTAATGTTGCGGTAATGTCACCTTAATATCATTTTTATTTTTTGGGTACAATTTTTTTCAAAAGCAATGGGAAATTGAGCATTCAAAGATCATACAAACTTATAACTCTTAACAAATATAATCCTCAGGAAAGAAGAAAAGGAGACAACTAAATATGAAATGATTATAGATGACTTGTAATTACTTGAACTTATCACCTCCTTAACCATTTATGAAGTTCAACTAAAAAATATCAAATTGGGACATGAATATGCACATGACATTGTTCTTTGGTTGCCAAATGGTATCCAACACCACTTAATAGGTATGGTTTCAATATCATGGGACTCCCATCTCTAGATTCTATCCATCAAGGTTCTAAAATCAACACATAATTCTTTGCCGGAACCCAAATGTCAATTATGCACGTTTTGCATTGAAATGACCTCATAGAGACATCACCCAAAGGCCAAGTTCTATTATTACATCTATATGAGAATGAAGCTTCTGATTTTTTGCTGTATTTTTTTATTAAAAAAATTGAAAACACACTAATAATTTCCAAGTTTTCCTCATTATTTTTTTGAAAAATAGTGAAAATTCACCACTAAGAAAATGGATGATCAGCTCCCTTTCAAATCACATTTTGTGCAAGTAACAATGACCACCTTCTAAATTGAGATAAGACTCAATTGATGGTCAAAACTTGGAGTGGGTGCAAGGGAGCACAAACACAATTTCACATGAAATGTAAGTGTGTGGGAATCAAAAGAAAGCATTCGCATAACTTTTAAGTTGAACTCCTATGTTGAAAGTTGAAAATTTTTAGTCATCCAAATGTTTCGAAAGAAACTTGGGGCATCAAATCTTTTTCAAATAAAATGAATTTTAGATCAATTTCTTTCTGTAAAATAATACAATAAATTGGATCACATTTGTGAAATAGATATAGTACCTAAAAATTATGTGGGTTTAAAAGATAAAAAATGAACCAACAAAACAATTCTTGACCATTTAAATGACAAATTGAAAGGTCAAGCCATGTCTTTGATTAAAGAGTTGGATATGACTTTGGAAAGCTTGTTTTGAGGCATATAAAATAAAGTCTTAGATTGTCAAATTTGGATGTGTCTTGACTATTGAAAAAGTTGAGTTGATTTTGAAGTACTAGAATCATAACTTGGCAATTTTGGAATGCTCACATTTTTTATGTTTTAATGTAATTGTGTGTAGAGTTACAATATATACTATCAGGAGGAAGGTGGTGCCTCCTGTCAAGTCCAAGCTAGCAATGGGTCTAATGAATTTGTGTGAATTTATGAAGTAAAATTGGTTTCAAATGCATTAACCACCTTTTTTTTGGTTTGAGTAATGTGATGTAATCAAGAATTTGATTCAAGAGTTGACACATCCTAGTTTTATACTATTGCTCTCTTGGATTTAAGATTTGACTTTGAGACCTAAACCTTAAACCCCTACCACCTTCTTGTCTTGACACGAAGAGATAAGGAGCATGATCAAGGTTTACAAATCTTTTGCAATGGACTATATCTGAAAGTTTCCCAAACCTTTCAAGGTGCATCAACTTTAATCTTCTTTCCTTTGAAGTTTAAATTCATGTATTTAAGATAATTAAAATGAATTTCAAAACCATAATTACAAAAAAAATCCATGTTAAAAGCATTATTAGTAAGATTATTGATTAAACTATTGGTTAAACTACTGGCTATTAATTTTAAATTAGAATATTTTGGAAGGAAGATTTTTTATGCATTTTTTTTGGAACATATTTTAATAAAATATTTTGTAATATTATTTTTATTATGAAATTCTATGGGTTTTGACTAGTAAACTAACATGATGGTTTTGATTTTAAATTTGTACTTTTCATTACATCAATATGTGTCTTAGTTCATTATGTATTTCATTAAATTTTGAATGAACTTTGACAAATTTACCATGGCAAAAGTGACCAACCCCTTAATGAATTGGAGCCAATTGCTACAAATAAATGAATTCATTAATAGCCAATCAAACTCATTTATAATTAATTCATTAATAGCCAACCAAATTCATTAATAGTCAATTTAGTAATAATTAATCAAATTCACTAATGGTTAATCCACTAGGGTAGGTTACTATTTTAAATGATTCCCCCCCTTGATCATTTTAGGCTATTTCATTTTAAATTATTTTAAGTTAATGATATTTTTTTTTTATTATAGATTTTTATGGTTCTTGAATAATAAATTAACATGATAGTTTTGGTTTTAGATTTGTATTTTTGGTGCCATTTGTTGTAAAAATTGAACTTGAAAACATTTGTTTATGAAATAAAAATACTTATTAGCATTGTGGGTTTGTTTGTGTTTAGTTTGCATTAAAAAATATAAATCTAAAAAACTAATTACATAGAATAAAATATTTGAATGAAAAACTAAAAACACTTTTGTTTGGTCCCTTTAGAAAATCCATGTAACAACCCTAACTTTGGGTTTGTAACCAACATTGGTAAGGAAAATGAATTAAGAATACAACCAAAGCATGGCTTGGTTCAAACATATTCATAAAGTGTATGGGAAATGTGTGAAAATGCAAGGAAATAACTTCTATGACTTCCAAGTTTGTTCTCACTTTGGGAAATCATACGTTCATGGAAGAATTCCCAAGATTGTTGGTATCAAATTTGGTTAAAATGAAACAACATCTAATTTGTTGACAACATCTTATTGACCACAAAAATAATAGGTTCATGTTATAAAAAATAATTTTGTTACATAAATTATGGTAATTTGAAAAGTCGAAATTTTTTAACAAAACAAAATATATTTTATAAAAGAAGGTGATGCTTTCTCATTGAATCTTATGTGTCCATGTGAACCCATGACTAATTTGAGAATGAAAATTGACTTTGATCACACTATATTATTCTCTTTGTTTGGTTTGCATAGTTTGATATGATCAATAGTTCGAGTTTAGAGTCAACTAGACATAGTCTTCATTTCAAAAAAAATTCCCCCCTTTATTTAATTGCAAGGAGCTAGTGAAATTGCAATTAACCCAAGTCTAATGTGGGTTAATTGAAATTTCACCAACTTGGCCAATATCCTCAAAGGAGGACTACCAAGAAGGTTGGGATTTATTAAAAAAATCAAGGTATTTTGATGGCACCTATGATCATAAGGTGGTGGATGTATGGCTTTCAAAGATGGAAGATTAAATCCACAAGATGAAAGTTGATTAGGATGTCATGGTGGAATTGGTATAAGTTTATTTGCAAAGCTGTACCCAAACATGATGGAGGCAAGCTTGGTAAGAAAATGTGAAAATGCATGGCTACTACTGGGAAGAATTCAAAATGCAACATATATTTTTTTTTCTCAAGAATAACCATGCATTTTCCCATTTTCCAACTTGGGCCAAGCCTAAGCTTGTGGAAGCTTGAACCATATAATTGCATGATTTGGCTTTTGCTCCCCTTGCAAGCTTGCCATGTATGATGTGGTGATGGTTTTAGGATTTACACATAATGTTTTGGGGGAAGCAACAAGGGCTACTTCTAACCTTTCTATGATTTTGTGCAAAAGAAACTCGTAATTTTTGGGCTTGATGGTAGGTGTTCCCTAATTGAGATCAAAATTTGATGACATTTCAACACTAAAATAAATGCAATCACCTATGGTAGTGTTTTAGCACCAAATTCTTGGGTTAATTATGAATAAGGAATGATCATAAAATGAAAACCCAACTCCTTGGGCTTGACCCAAGAGTTTGAATCTTTGGTCCATTCATATATTTTTAATCATTGTGATTGGATGGAAGCCATCTTGTTAAATGTGGACATAAGGAGTCGGAGGGGATGGGAAGGAGGGTACAAAAGGAGGGGTTGGCTCCATAACTTGGACCCATTGGCTTTACACTCCTTGCCCTTAAGCCAACAAAATACAATGTTTTAATGGGCTCAAGTTGGTCCAATAGGTGACCTCGGGTGGGTTAAGTTGGGCTAGAGATTTTTCGGGCTTGGGCCATAGTGTAAATGGGGCTATACTTAAAGTTGCATGATGAGTCTAGTAGGTGGTGGTGTACCTTTCCATTCCTTCACTCCCTCCTTCCTTCCCCCCTTTTCTCTCTCTCCCTCCTTCTCTCTCTCTCTTATAAAAGCTGATGAAGTTCACTTGATACCAATGCAGAAATTTCCCCATTTCCAAACCTTGTGCAGCAAGGAAAATCTGTATTCAATTTGACACACCAAAGACAAGACAAGGAAGGAAATGCTCAATTTGGGTGTGTGTGTGTGTTCAGAACTTTCACCAGTTCTTTTGGGCAAATAATTTGCTGGGCAAAGAAGTCCAGTTACCAACCAGAAGAGCAGCCACTATGGCCACATGACATTTGCTTATTACAAAAGAGCCTGGCATTGAAGATGGTGGTGGTTGTGTCCAGCTAGCAGCAGCACCATATCCATCCCCATCAAAGGCCTGAAAGATTTGCTCACAAGTGTTCATCATACTTACTACCCTACCTACACTTTTGAGTGTGAGAATTGCTTCACATGTGTCAACAATAATTGGTGAATTCATAAACCCTAACCCTAACATAATCACATGTGTGAACAATAATTGGTGAATTCCTAAACCCTAACCCTAAACATAATCACATGTGTGAACAATAATTGGTGAATTCATAAACCCTAAACTTATGTTATTCTTTACAAAGATTTACTTTACATGGCTGTTTAGCTATATTTCAATGTTAGTAGTTATATTTTAGAAATCTTCACCTATGAAAGTTTTGCCTGTTCCCCAAATAGGGTTTTATTTTTTTCAAAATTTTGATATAAGAAATTTGGCGATTTTTTTCTCCCAAAAATTTAGCAACAAGGATTATTCAAATTTTACTCTAGAAAGAAAAAATCCCAAAAAAAATCCCAATAATTAATCTAGATTTATTCTTGCTTAGGAAAGTACTCTTGGGTTTTTCTTTTTGTATTTTGGATGCACCTACCTACCTGCCTTCAAGGAAGATGCTTTCATGAATTGAAATGACCTTCTTCTGCCATCTGCATGCAGAAGAACCTAATTCTACAATTTAAACAAAAAAAACACCTTTTGTTCATTACAACCTGGAAAAGGCCTGCTCTTGCAGACATTGGTGAATTTTTTGGACGTATGCCCAAAATCGTGTGCCTCTCCAAGAATTGAGGGTCATATCAGAAATTGGGTTGTAAAGTTATCGGTAAAGTCAGGCGATTAGGGGGGGAGAACGGCCAGTTTCGGCATAATAAGGCATCTGATGTGTAACTGGGAATGAAATTTTACAAAACAAAATAACCGGGACCCAAACTAGTTTTTCCACCAATTTTGGTGGTAAACTGAGTTTCATCCCCTCTTTCCTTTTTCCTGAGCGCCTCCACTCCTGCCACATATATTTTCACTGCTCATACCTGTACAACTACTATAATTAGACTCGAAACTTGTGCATTAAGTGCTAAGTTTTAGCATTTCATATTGAGATTTAATAAAATTTCCTTACTTTGCGGATACCGCACTGCTGAAAGAGGGGTGAAAGCGGAGGGGATAGGCGGTGACAGAGAGGGTGACTTTACAGATAACTTTTATGTCTGATAATTTCATCCAAATCTCAGCTTGAAAGTTGAACCTGAGATGATCCCTTTTGAGTCTTGACCCTTGAGGATTAATTAAAGATCTTTTCTTCACCACGACCTAGTAAGATAACCTCAACAAATATCTGATAACCCCGACCACATGGACGGGTATGTATGTCATAGTGAATCTCCAAATAAATGTTTGAGATCACAATTTTGGAGGAGTGGCAGTTGATGTTGCAGGTGCCACTGGAACAAACAAAGAAAACAAAACAAAACAAAAACACCAAATTTGAGAAATGATTTTGAGACTTTTGTTTGGTGGCTTCAAATGAGTTTCTGATCACCTCATTTGCTGGTTTCTTACACTCGACTAGCACATGGGGTTAATAATGGGGATGGGGAGACTGGTGTCAGCAAGTTAGTTCCTTAGAGGGGGTGTTTGTTTGTGCATGTGTGTTTTTTTTAAAGAGCACTCCACATGTTGCAGCAAATGGGAGTCTTTCTTTCATCATGAACTTTGAAGGATGATGGTGGTGGTGCTATTCTTAAAGCATGGCTGGCTGTATGATTGTGCAGGCAATAGAGTTATCTGTAAAGTCACCCTGTCTTCACACTGTCTTTGGGCCTGGAATTAGCGTTCAAGGCTGATTTTTGGCTAGTATGTGACAAGTGTACAGTATATATACCTAGTATTGAGACCGATATAGTCCTCTTATTACCTTGAGTACCCACCCAACAAAGGGCTTCCTTTTCCTTCAATAATGGAGTAAAAAACCTGAGCACCCTTGGCTGAAAATGTTTTGGTAAATATTTCAAACTTAGCCATGCTTTACCATAGGCTACAACTATCTTTATGTATTTTACCCTAGGTCAATCTGTTGATGGTGAAATAAGAGGGTTGGTAAATATGTTTTTCGTAATGTAAGTGAAGAGTGAGGTTTCACATTCCACCACTAAAATTTGAAAACCCCATCTGAAAGGTCGAAGGAAAAAAATAAAATTCACATTAGCCTATTTTATGTAAATAGGAAAAATAAATGGTAGAAAAATAGTACTTATTCATATCCATAACTTGAAAACAAAGGCAAAACTTCCGGTAGTTTACCCCTTACCTGGGATGAGAATTTTATTAAGCCTTTTAAACCCTCACATTTGTCTAGGTTGGGGAAATTTTACGATATCTAGATCTTCGTACATTTACCTAGATGAGGTAATTTTATTAGATTTACTTCAAAAGAATTAAACAAAAACCATATTTTGAATTCCTCTAGTAGGTACCCAAGAGCCCTAGCAAAACATAATTGCCACACTATTCATTAATTAACAAAACAAACCATCATCATATCCAAGGTGAAAGGTTTGGCATTCCATTGTCATCCAAACTTGGTTATTTGATAATATATAATAAAAAAATAATGCACGAGAGAAATCTTGGAAATGTTTATTTGCTGAAAGAGTCATTTTGAAAATATAGTCAAAGATTGCTTTTTTCACTTATATAGCAGCTGCTTATGTACATCTATACATGTGGGATGAATTTGGAGACCCAATAGTTCTTCTCAATAGTAGAATTTTTCAACTCCAATAAGAGCAGCTCCAATGGTACTTAGTATGTGACCTTGCCAAAATGTTTCTCGCATCCAAGATTAGTTCTTCACATTTTGTTCCAACCTCACCCATAAAACTAAAACTGGAACCGCAATCAAAACAGGTTGGAGACTGAGGTGGGAGACTGCTTACGTAGTAATAGCAACCCACCTGGACCAATCAAACAATGTCGCCAATCAACAACAACAGTAGGTATTACGCTCTCTTGTGCCTTTTAACTACCAGACTAACCGTCATGTGGAAAAAAAATGTTAGGCCCCAAACCATTTTGTTGAGCTAAACCACTTCATGTTTTGACTTTTTGTTCATCCAATTTTTTTCTTTTGCTGGGCCATGTCTTGAGCACAGGTGGAGCTCATCTAAGATGATTGATTCCCCACTGGCCTGCACCACCGCCACCACCACCACCACCACCACCACCTCATTACTGATCAGATGATCATTCATTCCTCACTCCCTCAGACTCCCTCTCATCTCTCTCTCTCTCTCTCTCTCTCTCTCTCTCAAACTTAAAAGTTACTAGAATGTGTGTGTTTGTGTGTGTGTCCAGACTCCAGAGCATGAATGTTTTGTGAGTGGGAGATGGCTGGCTTCTGACAGCTACCATCAAGAGCAGTTGAACCTGGAAGAACAAAGGGAGAGAGGAGAGGGGAGGGGAGGGGGGGAGGAGAAGGACTGGGGGTTTTGTGGGGTTGTTGGGTTTCCAACTGGTTGGCACCGGCACTTTGTGTCTTTTACAGGCAGGAGTATTGAACCTTTTTGTCTTGTGGAATTGTTGTACAGAAGTACAGACTGCAGACTGCAATCATGGGTTTGAACTTGGGGTGGTGAGGACTGAGGACTGAGGAGATGCCTGCTGGGAGGAGGTGCCTGCTGGGTTGCCTGCCTATATATGAAGCTTTCCTGAGTTCTCATTTTCCCATTGAGAAGCTCAGTTGTTCTCAGCATACTTTGGTCTTCCTTCTTTCTTCTTTTTGCTTCTTGTGCTGTGAAGACTTATCAGCGTGATTCCACCTCACTCAAATCAAATCAGCTGAATCTGCTCACGTTTTGAGCAGAGGAGGAGAAGGAAAGATGAAGGGAGTTCAAGCACTCGCGTTGTTTCTCTTGGGTCTCATCGTATTGGCAAGCATTGGCACCGTGCAGGTGGAGGCAGCAGGCCGATCTAGTTTCTTGGCCAGCACCAAGAAATCGCTGTTTGAGTGGGACAATGCTCCTCTTCCTAGCTTTACATGGCCACCCTTGTCGATTCCACCCTTCTACGCATCACCTCCTCCAACTCCTTCTCCACCTCCTCCCCCTGCTCCCTACTGAGCACCACGGATCTGACAACCATCTGCCATGATTCACCACAATTTGCAGGTAGTAGTAATTCCACACTTCAAGGCTCTAGAGTCAATGTCTATTTCAATGTCAATGTCAATGCTGGTTGCTGCACACTAGGATTTCAATCTCTAGAACTGCTTCAGAACTAGTAACTTCCGGATCATCTAGTTCTCAGAAAGCAGCTGCATGATCTCACGAACTCCATTCCAAATTCAATGATTTCCTCCTGAAGGAATGCCAGGAAATTATTAAGTTTTGTGATGAGTTTTGCTTATTTTTCTTTTTTGGGTGGATGGGTTTTCTGCAGATGGCAGCAGTAGGTCATGTGAGTGAGTGAGTAAATGGAATCTTTTTTGGTGGGAGTATGAAATTTATCAACTATATCATGGTGAGGTGGTGGTGGAGTGCAAGTACTACAACATTCTTTCTTGCAACACCCCTTGCAGTGTGAGAGATGGGGTGGCCGTCATGAACCCATGAGGAGGGTGGACAGTTTGTTGACAGCAGACTACTGACTTCCAGAGTAGTCTTCTTCTTCTTCTTCTTCTTCTTCTTCTTCATGTTTTTCTTACTATATAAGAATTGGAGCTGCAGTAAGTACTACTACTGGCAGCAGCAGAAGCATCAGCTATGGTGCATGAGGCAGCAGCTCCTGCTGCTGCTGAAGAATGTTGTTGGGGTCCATGGTTATAAAACACATTGTTGATTTTCTTAAAATTTTAATTTAATTTTTTCTTCAGAGGACAGGTTTGGTTGATAGCTGAGCATAAATATTAAGCTCCGTTACAATTATGGGCTGGGTATATACATATTGATCAGGGATGTGGTAGGCAGCAGCACATCCCATAGTCTTTTTTTGTAATCCCATAGTTCCAGGCATTATATATCTTGACACTCAATCTATTTGGCCAGCAGTAGTTACTAGTGAAGGAGAAGTTTTGTGCAGCAGCTCTGGACATGTATGCTCTTGCAACCACTCTCCTCCCATAATAAAAATTTGGTGTTTCATTGCATTGACTCAACTTTGCCCTCAAATTGCACACCTGATAATTCTACTCACCCACAAAACTAGTTGGTGCACATGGAATTGGTGCACATATCCACTATCCATTCATTAGTTTTAGCTTTCAGTTTTCTCTCACCCACATGGATATATATACCTACCATTTCAATTTTTGCTCAACTTTTGTGAATTCCCATATTTCCCATCCTTGGTGATCTTTAATCAGAGCTGTGTATATTGTGAGCTGATATTTTAAATCTGATGCATTCAGATTCTGGACAAGACAGATAAGTTCAACTTTGTGGCTTTGAAAGAAGGATGATATTATAGTGTATAAGCTGATCAATCCTGTTTGATTCATTGCACAAATGACTGATCTGGAATTGATCTCAAGGTCCGCATCCCATATGGGTGGTTAACTGTGCTAGTTCAATTCTGTTCATCAGATCTTCATGATCCTAATTAATAGCAAAATTGAGCATGATCTTGAACACATAGAAATCTGTATAGTGTTCAACATGGCTCAATTTATGCTCTACAGATATATAGATCTACAGATTGTGAGTTTTTAATTTTTAACTGAAGGTTGTAATTTTGTGAGGAAGAAACTAGGTCTGTTGCAGCTCCTCCTTTGTGAAGTCTCATCAGGCAGTGGCTTCAATCTTGGAGTAGGACACATGTGAAAGATATATTGTCCTGCTCCAATATGCTCACAATTGGCCTACTAAAAAGAATGGGGCCAGGTTCCCCTGTCCCCTGCCTGTGATGTTTTATGTTCCTTCTTTGCATCGGATTTTGTCCATTTGCTCCTCCCCGCCCCCCCCAAAAAAAGGAAAAAAAAAGAATCGGAGAAGACCCACAAGTTTAAAAGCTAAAAATGGGCTACAACAAGAGCAGATCATCACATTGGAGCTATTTTGACAAAACATTCAATCTATGTACATTCAGTTGTGCATAAAATGATACAGAAAACCATAATAGTTTTTCAAGAAACTAAGCATAGATACATCGCATCGAATGGAGAAGAGTTGAACCCAATCTTTGAAAGACTTTGCTCATTTGCACCCACAATCAAACCACCTGAGCACACAAGTTGACCAGCCCAATTCAAGCCCACTCAATTGCAATTAAAAAAGGTGAGAAAAATCCAAGTCCCATAGAACATGTGCTATTATTACATTCTTTGCTCCACCAAAACCAGCAATTCTAACCCCCCAAACCAGGTACTCACCGCAAAATTGGTTGTGTGCTTATTTTGATGATCTTTGTAGTAGATGGGCCATTAACAATGCCCACCAAGCTTATTGCAAATTTTGTGGCTTTGTGAAAAAGAAGGAAAAATTCTCGCTATGAAAGCTTGTTAAGTTTTAAGGCTTCTTTGATTTCATTTTGATGGTTGCCTTCTAGGTTTTGATGTGTATGTGATCTACATCAATTGATGCAATCATTTACTTTTATGGGACTTTTGTATGATTCTTATTTGGTCTTATTTGGCATCAAATTTGGTTCCAATATGTAGTTCCATTTGGCCTTTCGATTTTCAAGCCCAATTCTCAAAAGTCTTATGCATATGTATTCATGAAATAATATTATTGGAAATTCAAGAAACTATTTGAGGCACATGGATACCTCTTCCAAGCTCCATGACTTTGCACCAACATCTTGAATTTATAATGTGAATGATGTTGAAGTTAGTGTTTGAACTTGAAAGTCATACCCAAGAAGTGAGTTTGGGAGTTTCATCTCTTTTGTTTCAATTCAAAAGCATGTTCATAAGTTTAGAATACAAAAGCATTTTTCCATACAATGTCATTATGTACCATGTATCCAAAGGTTGGTTAATTATTTTGTGGATGACAACCCTTAGTCTAGCTTGGAGGGGATGATATGTGTCCATGTTTTACTTTTGTGACAATGTCAGACTTGTGACATGGTAGTTATGAAACATCTGTTGTAAGGTGAATTTCTTTTTGGACGATTAGTGTTTTCTTTCTTGGAAGCCCAATCTACACACGATTTCAACTATTTCATGTTTGGGGTCATCCCTATAGATTTATTTTAGGGGATTCATTTATCATGTTTCAAAATTTATATTATTTTCGTTAATAGGAAAACATTGTTGACTCTCATTTTGATGCATTTTTTTCCTTATGTGTTTCAACTTGGATTTCCATGTTACAAGTGCATTAGATTTGATCTTTTTGTATACCATAATACCTTGGCAACTTTGACACATCTCTATTCAACCTTTCCAACCAAGTGCTACCATGGAATCTCTAGCTTTGGATGTTAATGCGCAAATTTTAATTCATTATGTGTCATTAATCGACACATTGTAGGATATGGTAGTAAAAACAATATTGTGAATGGTGTGGAATAGGAGAGCCTACCTAATGTTAGCACTAATGATCTTGTAGTGCAAGAGGCATTATTAAAGACCTTGGAAAAGCAATAATGTGCTAGAAACCTCACCAAAAGACTTTAACCATTTGGGCATTCTTTAATGTAAACAACAATCAAGAAATTGCTTTGCAACAAAGTCAAACTATGCAATGTGTTTTCCATCATTGTGAAACAATGGGCCTTGAAATTTAGCCTTGTGCACAAGATGGCACAAGGATTTGTTGTTTATACCATGGCTCATGACATATTAACCATGACCAAATTTCAGCCTTGCATATAAGATGCCACAAGGTTTCATTGTTTATAACATGGCTCATGACATATTAGCAATGACGAAATTTTAGCCTTGCACACAAGATGCCACAAGGCTTCATTGCTTATAACATGGCTCATTACATATTAACCATGACAAAACATGTGGAGCAAGATTATGCCTTTTTACTTAAGAGGCTTGAAAAGGAACATCATTCTCTTTCTCAAGGTCTTTTTGATTGGGAATCGACAACTAAATGTACATGTAACCCCAAGTTTGATTTCTAATTTTTTTTCCTTTTCACATTCATTCCTAAAAAATCAAGCGACCCAAAAGACGTACTTTGAGGATATAATGTT
>Ga0209611_10003492_pt1 | contig 27220 bp, 12 predicted proteins | sample S1TSphgellanicum_3_FD_187693 | JGI IMG/M metagenome (GOLD analysis project Ga0209611, IMG submission 187693) | Host-associated microbial communities from peat moss isolated from Minnesota, USA - S1T2_Fc - Sphagnum magellanicum MG (SPAdes) (version 2) | ecosystem: Host-associated > Plants > Peat...
ATTTAAAAAAGAAATTTTCTATGTTACTATTTGGTTAACATGGACCTTAGTCCCAAATAAGGAGGAGGGGGTGGGGGGGGTGGATGTGATGCATCATTGGGGGCAATTTTATTTTATATTGGTTTATGTGTGTGGACAACAATAGTTGTAGGTGTCAACATGGTAATGCACAAGTCATTGAAAGTCCATTTCACATTCAAAATTACAACCTTTCACATTAATATTTTGACCGATCACATGTATAGTGATATATAAAAAGAATAATTTAAATTTGATGCATGTTGGTTTATCAATCATATTTAATTAAGGAAGTTGGTTTTCTACTATGAATTGTGTGAATGCTTTAAATTGTTAGTTTCATTGAAAACAAAATTTTAGTTACACTTATTTTTATAAACTGAACATATGTTTAATAAAGTGGAATGCTTTGGAAATTGATGACAAATGTGAAAAAAAGAAGGTTTTGTGAGGTTTCTAAGGTGTTTGGTTTTATGTCACAATCAACTTTAAAAGTCGATAGCATTGTGTGTGATTGTTTGAATTTACAATGAATTAAGATGATAACAATAAATATAAGAATCAACGTTCAAACAAAATTAAGGTTGTTTCAAAGTTTTAATGATGGTATGTGGCATATATGAACAGTGTAAATGGCTTCATGACTTACAAATTGTTTATAACATTTGAATCCATTGTAGGTTTTTACTTATTAAAATGTTGAAAAACATGGGATTAAGTTAAAAGAAGGGTTGGTAATATTTGTCTTGGATGTGTGCAGACCAAGGATTTTTTTGTAAAAAGATTTGTGGGATGTGTTTGTTGGAACTGGAAAAAAATTATGTTGTTATTAAAGTGTTACATTCATGGTTTAAGTGTTGGGGTACGTTGTAGCAAATGGAATTCAATATGTCTTGGTGTGTAAGAATGATGGTCTAGTTTATTAAAATTTTATAAAAAGTTGATCATTGAACAATACTATAATAAAAAGGATCGTCTATGAGTTTGTGGCATGCTTAAATATGTTTTGTTTCATGATTGAAATTTGGATTGTGTTGATCAATAATCAAGGCCAATGCCAAAAGAAATGAAATTAATAACTAATACACCTAGAAAGTCTAATACCAAGAAGAACATATCCATAACTTGTTAGGTTGTGTTGTGACAATACCATAGGTTAGGAAGTGGTTGTATTGTTTGTAGTAAATGTATGTATTCATAACGATATTTATCATGGATTTGTAGAACATCTACATCAATGTGTGTATATTTCGAAGAAGTTTATTGTAGATTGGAAGAGAGGTTTATATTGCCTTTAATATTGATACAAATATATTGTCACATAGTTGTATGAAATTGGTTTTTATATTGAATTTCCAATGACAAAAAAATTCAAAATTCAATCACTTTTACATGCAAGTGTAAATATAATGAAATCACCTTGTTTGCACCCTTACTTGTTGAAGGCTTTCAAAGATATCAAAATCACAATCGAAGCTTGTGGTTTGGGAGATTGACAAAACAAGCAAAACAAACAAACATCCTTCCTTAATAATATGATTTTATATTAAACAAAAACTCAAAGTGGTGGCAATATAATTAGTCATTCTTTATACATGGTTCATTATTTCATGTTTATTTTTTTAATACCTAGTGTATAATAGTGTTGGAAGGTTATTTAAAATGGCACCTAATACTAACAATTCTAAAGGTGATTTTTATAAATATATCACTATTTTCAAAATAATAGAATAATATCTTAATTATATGATTATGATTCTAAAAACAATTAAGAATCAAATTTCATATATAATTATAGTTCTCCAAAAATCTAAGAATTGGTCAAATAACCTTTTATATAAAATTGTCAATTATTTATTATTTATTTCTTAAAAACCATCAATACTTTGAAAGCTTTTGAAAGAACTAGAACAAGAGGTTCTTTGATTCTGAAAATTTTCAAAAAACTTGAAATCAAAGGTTTTTTTTATATTAATATTTTTAAAGAAATAAAAACCAATTTTTAAAAATTTTCCATTTTTTGAAAAACCCAAAATTGAGAGCTATTAAGAAAAGCAAAGAATTGTTGTGCACCCAATTTTTTTTTTCAACAAATGTCACCATTTTTAAGAGAAAAAATTGGGATTTCTTTTTGGGATTTTTTTTTCTATTGTGAATTTGAATAAATTTTCTACTATTTTTGGAAATTTTAGCCGATATTATTATGTCACAAAAATGGGGGAAAAAAACCCATTTCTGTAACACAAGTACCTATGTAAAAAAAAAAAAACTAATTAAAGAATTTATTTCTTTAGTTGCCGATTTTTGATAAATTGAAGGAAGATAAAATTCTGAGGTGTCGTGACTCATTACCTGGAAATAGCTTGCGCCATTCGAGGGGACAACCTTAGGGATTGTCATCTCGAACTCGCCGACAGGAAACCCTAATCGAGGCTTTGCGTGAGCTCGAGGATTTCCATTTGCGACGACCGCTTCTCGCGGAGCTTCTGGGAGCGATTTTTTCACAGCCAAGGACGTCGTCTGATCTCGAGTAGGTGCCAGTCTTATTCTTGTTGTTCTTTATTTCTTTTCTGGTTTTAAATTCTTTTATAATTATTTTTTTCTGGTAGAGCTGGAATGACTCTTTTGACTATATTTTGGATCTCTTCTGATTTGGCGTAGGATCGATAAAGTTGAGTGCTCTGGCCGTTTGTGAAGTCTGGTGAATGCCAGGAAGGTGACGGCAACGGAAGAGAGAGCGGAAATGGACGTGAGATGGTGGTTTCATTGAGTTTTACACGGAGGAGTAATTTGCGGGCATGCGGGCGGTTAGTCCTTTGATTCCAATGCATAGCATGTCTGACGTCACTGTCTATGAGGTGACCATTTTCTCCCTCCCAAGCATGCTAGCTAGTGCGTTTCTCTCTGTCAGTTTTGGTTTGTTGTTTGCACTGGCGTTATGAAGCTAAACGGGTACCTAAGTGCTTCTGGCTGTGTCCGGTTTTGGCTGTGTCCCTTCTTACATTCTTTTTCAGTGTCGTGCGGTATTTCGATTTTTGAAATAACCGGTGGTTCCGATTCGTTAAAATTTTCAGAATCAGCATCAGAGAACTTCTGGTGCTGGTTGTTTCAGAAGCATCAAAGAACCGCCGGTTCTGTTTTTCAGGAAAATTTATAATTACAGAGAATAGCTGGTTGTGGGCATTTCAGAAACCTGGAAGAACAGGTATTTTTCATGAAAGAACTGGTGGTTTTTGGACTTTTTAGAACCAAGATTCTAACCAAAGCGAGTTTTGTTTTTTTTTATTTTAATTCACCTGTATATACCCGTTTGGTATCCGGAGGGAATCTGTAGGAGATTCTAAAAACCACACAAGACTGTGTCAAATTGATGATCTGTATTATTCTTTTGTGCATTTGCAGATTTTGGGGAAGGGGGAGTTTTAGAATCCAGGCAGGAGTGTGAAGGATTTGGAGTTGCTGTCAAAATTCTCCATAAGGCCTCATATCTCTTATGTTGGAGCTCAGTTTTTTCATCCTGGTGTTGACTCTGATCCAAGCATGACTTCCATTGTCAGCTCTTCATTGACATCTGTGGAGAGCTTGATGTGGGGGACTGGAACAAGCCATTCCTTTCTACAATTCTTTTTTGAAGTCCTAAGTTTGTCTTGAATGCTGTATACCACAGGCATGTGAATCTGGGGCTCTCCAGACTGGAGGTGTGGTTATGGCGTGAAGTGCTCAAAGGATAGCAGTGAGCCCAGCCATTGTGGCTCTGGCACACAGTTGCAAGTGCCATGTAATCCTTGCTGCGATCAAGAAGGTTAGTCTACCTTGAGTCTTGAATTCCATATCTCTTGTTCTGTGCTTCTTCAGGTTGGAGGGCTTAATGCTGAGATTGCATCTTCTTTTGATCTTCTTGTCCTTTGTATCCAACTTCTGGAGTAGTTGTTTACTGCTACACCACACCTATTTCCCTGTCAGTCACTATGGGGCACAATCGCTGTGGTTTCAAAACTACAAGAACAATTCTGTTTTGAATTCCTTCATCACTTTTCCTCGCTCACCTCGCATGCTGTACAGCAGTGCCTTGCCAAAGCTGCCAAGATAAGGGTGGACTTAGGGTTTAGGGGTTCTGTCTAGTGAAGTATCTTGCTGTCAGTGCACAGCCACTTCCTTCTTCTCAAAACTTGACAATCCCTCCAGAAGTGTAGAGGAAACTGATGCTCCTATGAGGCTTTGTTTGTGTAGTTTTTTCTGCTCACTGGTTTGGCTGTGTACAGGCCCAAATTCTGGATGCATTTAGTTCACTCTTCAACAAACTCAACAGCAAATAGAGTTGAGGACTCCTCTGTGAACTTTGCCAGTACCACCGAGACAGAAAAGTGATCTGAGTGTGCAGCAGGGAGGATTGTCAAATGGGCTTGACCACCTGATATGTTTTGGGTCTTTCTGGAATCAGTGTGCCTTCTTGAACTCAAGTACTACTTTCAGTAGGCATGGTGATTAGTGCATGGCAATAATAGTACCAAAAAAGCAACTTAACTTGGGCTCCCAAGTTTCTGGATTGTTCCTGATACAGAAAGGAACTTCCATCCACATGAGTTGGATCATACTGTGCACATATGGATGCTGGAATGAAGTGAGGTGGTAAGCCTAATACTCTGCCAAATATACCAGTTTCACATATTGTGTTGGTGCTGTGAAGTAGTGAATGTAGTGGCCAGGTAAGACCACCATATGAGATTTCAATCAAGGCATGATGATGGAGAATGTTTCATACCTTAAAAGAGATGATAAGAGCAAAATTCTGTTTCAGCTTTTTCTGTGGGATTGTATACGAGAAGGCTCATTAAAAAAACTCAATAACAGTGTATGAAAGTTGAACAAACGAACAAAATTTCCATGTTGATTGGACACGTGAGTTTTGCATAGTCAGATCATGGCAGTGTTTTTGCCGATTCCCTGATGTAGCCAAAGTAGCAATCATCCAAAAACAAAATTAGCCAAATTTGGCTATATATATGAAGGTGAAAAGAAACAAGGATCCTTATATATTCTTGGCTACCTGCTATCATAAAAATCTGGTGATTTGGAATTTTTATAGGTGGAAATTTGGTGAAATTTTCACAATAAATTATTATTCATTCAGAATCAGACTGATTGGTTTTTACTACCAAAAGTGGTCCTACATTCGTAAAAGCAGGCCTAGCTTGTGAATTGCTAAAGTTTAGCTCAATCCATTATTATAGGCACCAACAATGTCATGTTGGGGTTAGGGTTTCTTTTCCCCCCAATTTTGAGATATCAAAAAGTTCCTGAATTATTCCAAAATTTTAGTAAAATTATTTAATTTTACACTGAAAAGAAAAAAATCAAAAATTTCCCAATTTTTTTGTTTAAAAATAATAATAAATTTGGGGAAAGAAACCACCAATTGGGATATGATAACAATGCACATGCAAAGGAACCAATCTTGCTTGCAATCCAACAACAAAAATTAAACCACAATTGTGAGGCTTTGGTATTAGGTTTTGCATTGCACTTGAAGGGGGACACAAAGCATTCAAATGAGTCTAGTATAAACTATAAACAAGCATATGTTTTGTATAGTAGCTTGGAAAGGTGGTTAAGAAGGATTTATGGGCTTTTACATTTGTAATTTGGGTTAATGTGCAATTTATGTTAAAAGACATTCATTTTGAAATGTTTCAAAGGTGAAACAAATCTTTGTTTTTGTTGGATTTGATGTGAATTTCACATGGCCAATTCACTTGATTAGTATCAACTTGAACTTGAACTTTTGAAAGAATTGGAACTCCAAAGGGACATGATTGAAATGCATGAAAGAAACAATGCATCAAGGAACACTAATGCACGGCCCTATGCACGTGTTGTGGTCAAAGACCTTAGGTTTGATCAATCTTTCACTTGGAACCAAATCTAAATGATGGTTAGGTATATAAAGATGTTAATATTGGCATTGTAGCCATAAATTGCATGTTCAAATGTTGTGTATTCAACATGGTCATGATTTTTTCATGTCCATCTTACTAAGATGGGATCTTGTTATTAACTTTCAATTTTCATTCTTCAAATAACAATTATTTTGGAATGCAACAAATTATTAATAATTTTTCTAATGGATTTTGAATCAGATTGCATGTTTTAGTAAATATCCAAAATATAATAGAATTGACTGAATCAAATACGAAGGGCAACACTTTTTCCTTTAGTGCAATGTGTTTAAATATGCAAGGAAAAGAAACATCATTGGATGTGTTTAAGGGCTTGACAATTGCATTATTGATCATAGTTGACATTTTTGGTGGTATATTGCCCAAGATTAACCATTCCCCTTGGGATGGAATCACTATTGTTGATTTAATCATGATTTTCTTCTTTTATATTGTTAGAATGGATGTGGCATTTGGGTTCAAAAAATGTGGCCAACAAGATTGATGCAACCAAAATGAACATTTTTTGAACTATTCTTTTTAGTTTAGGGCTCCTTTTGCAAGGAGAATATTACCATGGAGTTAACAATTGAAGCTATGGGGTTGGCTTAAACCATATTTGTCAATTTGACATTTTATAAAAAATTGCATTTGCATATCTAATAATCACAATTTTTGAAATTTGGGTAAGTAAACCCAACAAGGATGATGACACATCTATAATTTATTTGGTATCTACAAAAAAAATAATTCCAATGGGTCATTGTAGGACTAACTATTACATTTTACTTAACATTGTTGTATGGGGTTTATGTCCCAAATTGGCAATTTATTGTTTAAGAATTAAAACTTGGATCAATTGCCATCCAACAATCCGTGAACAAGAACAATTGTAATGAATCTACTTTTTGTGCACTTGGGACAAGCTTCACTTCTACAATCAATGCCATTTCATCTTCACTTTCAAATGACTAAAGTGAATTCTATGTTTAATGTTATGATATCCAAATTGACACATGCCAAGGATATAAAAACAAATAATGATGTCTATTACATTATAAGCCAATTTATTTCTACCACCATGATTTCAAACCTTCACCCTTACAAATGATATGTTGTCAACTTTATTTACAAACCTTGTCCAAACCAACTTTCTATTTCCTTTTTCCAATTATAATCTTACTCAACATGTGTGATTAATAAAGTTATGAAAATCAAGTGTGGGGTGAAAGGTGATGTAGGACTTGCATGTAATGTTGTAAGGTTTGTGGACCATTTTATCTTTGGCCTAAAACACATGAAAAACCATGCAACTTATCAACACACTCCATCATGTAACTTACATTCACCTAATTATGGTGGCCTTCCACCAAATGCTCCCAATTGGTGTCTTGCACCTTTTGAACATGAAGGTGATACTTCTATTATGAAAAAATCAATGTCATTGAAATTCAAACATTAAAAAATTGGATTATTGCTTGACTTAACAAAATTTCCATAATTTAGTGCATGTTTTATTTATTCAAGAATCAAATGTTAATCATTGCATGAAAAAGGTTTGTGTTTCATATGATTAATGTGAAACATCATTGAAAACCACAAAATTCATCATGATATATTTTATATGACACAATTTTATTATCTTGTGCAATCACGGTATTGACCTTTTAATGATGATAGTAACTAATTAATGAATGGAATGTTATAGATGTGCTTAGTTCACTTTTAGCATTAGGGACTTCCTTCATTGGGTTGCATTTTGGCCATGTTTTGGTGCACCAAAACAACCATGTTACAAGATTGTGGCATTGGCTTTGTCTTTCAATTGCATTTTTGGCAGTTGGAATCTCTTTACATTTTTTAGAGTGCCATTCAATAAGTCCTTCTATTCTTGCATTATTTGTTATTCATCGTAGGTGTTGCAAGTGCCACTTTTGTAGCCATAAATTTTGTGGTGGACATGTGTAATTGGCAAAGGTTAACAAATGTGTTTGAAATAGTGGGCCAAAATACCTTCCTCCTATTTCTGATGGTAGCATTAGGAATGTTGTTTGCTTTTTTGTAAGGCTTGTATTGGAAATTCCCACAAAACAATCATCATCACCTTCTTGAAAAACCATGTTTTCCACCATTACCTTGGATTCACAAAATGGATATAAATTTTATGTGGACATCATTTTATTTGACAATTCACATGAAAAATGATGTGGGGGAAACATGAAATTGTTGAAATTACAATGTGACAAATTATATTTGTAAATCACAAAAAATATTGTTACAACATTTTATTTCACAATTAACATGAAAAATGATGTGGGAGAAACAATGAAACTTTTGAAATTACAATTTGACAAAATATATTTGTAAATCACGAAAATATTGATATAAAATAGTAATAATTGCAATTGATTTGAAATGTTACCATGTATTTATTTAAATTTAAAAAATTGCCCAAACTTTTGAAACATGAGTTCCCAACTGTTTAAAGTTGATTAAAAGTGCAAACCATATGCCAAAATTGCACAAAAATATAATTAAAATATTCAACATGATAAATCAACAAGCCTAGGTGTATGATAATTTGTTCATTCCATATGAAACCAAAAATCACCCTCCATTTACACTATGAAAAAAAAGGGTGTTTTGTAACTGGGCTTGCAACTCAATTTGAATTACAATCACCATTTATAACTCACTATATTTCTACACCCATGAGTGTTATGAAAATTGCATGGGTTACAAGAAATGTAACCCAATATATATATGATTTCACTTTAATGCAACTCAATACAACTTAATTGCAACTCTGTCACAAACAACTCATTTTCAATTACTATGCAATTCTCCTATGACTACAACCATAATGTCATGGTGATGTCACTTTTCATCCATTCATCAAAATTTAACACATGACATTATGAAGATTTTTGGGTGATTTCTAAAAAATATTGATATTGATTATCCATTATGATTATTCATTTTAGATGATATTAGGTTATGACATGTGGCACAATAAAAAAATTGCCATGTGGCATATCAATTAAAAATTGGAATATATATATAAGTAAGTTAGTACATAATCATAAATAGGTAAGTTGGTAACTCCTGCCTATTTACTTACTTACTTAAGTAAGTAATAAGTAGGAAAATAGAAATGTAGGTGAATTAAATAGTAGTTACATTAATTTTTAAATTTTTTTTTCTATTTTATCTTTAAGGTTAAACTTTTATGAGTTCATACCAATGTGGCACATGTATTTTAATGTGACAATACAAGAAAAGACTCCTCCTATGTACACCCTAATACCTTGGCCACTTCAACACTATATATATATATTCAAATTTTCAGAATTTATTTCTTCCAAATCAAAAAATATTTTGAATGATAATAGTGAATATTTAAGAATATTCCATTTGTTGAAATGAAAATTTCAAAATTAATTAATTATTCAATGAACATGTGTTGAAATGGCTAAGGTATTTCAATAGTTTGTGAGATGAAATTGTGAAAATAAAACATATGGGTTAAATCTTTTAATTACATATTAGTTGTAATTGAGATGTTGTAACTACAAAAAAAAATTATTTTAATGTTGTAATTAATTTTAATTTTTTAATCAATCATCTAACATAATTATTTGAATTAAATATCTAATAATTCATCATTTATATTTTTATTTGAATTAATTTTTATAATTCAGATAATTAATTTTCCAAATAATTATTTTGATAATTGATGATATGAATTATTCAAATTCATATTCAAATTCAGTAAATACTCACCTAAATTAACAAAATTGATTAATCATTTGAATCAATTAATCAATTTAAATAATTATTGAGTTACTAAGTTTAAATAATTTAAAAAATAATAATATCTGACTTTAGATTTTTTTATTAATTATCTGAATAGATTAAATAAAAAAATTAAGTTTGATTAATTAATTCATATGAATAGTGTATTATTTAGTTTAATTAATTAATTTTTATTTATTTAACATATTTACTACAAATTATTAAATTATTAACAAATAATCCATTAATACATAGTAAATAATAAACTATTTGAGTAAAAGACATCGAAATATATAAAAACATATCCATATTTACACCCTTATTGAATGTTTAATAAATATACACATTGCCTTTAATCTCAATTCAAAAGCAAACTTTCACCTTCCATGAAATTGTATGGTTTAATACATATGTATGTCAACATGATGTTGTGAATTGCAATGTAGTGGAATATCATTAATACAATAATTTAACATTAACCAATCACAAAAAAATAGGAGTATAGTATATACATTGTGACAACTTAGTGGCACAACTAAATATACCAATTAAAATCGTAGTTGAAACTAGTTGTAAGCAAGTTGAAAGTTTCATATTTAATAGGTGGTGGAAATGCACACATGTGGCATGATTATATGTGTCAAGACCATACAATAGATGCAACATTAGTTGCGAAGTAGTTATTGATTGGGAGTTACATTTACATTAATTGTAATGTAGTTGTCACATGTAATTAAAATATAATTTGCCCAAAAGTCAAACATGGTTGATGACAACCATATATACAATGCTTACATTCCATCATATAGGTGACTCTCTTGCAATTAACTTGTAGCTACAACACAACTCCCTCTTTTTTTAATATGGCATTTCTTTTTATGAATTCCTTGTATTTGCATGGGATAGTTGTAGTGTAATTATATATTAGTTGTTTGGGAACTCTAGTTGTAGGGCATTGCGGTTGTGACGAAAATAATTTTTCATAGTGTTATTAAATCCACATCACATATTAAACATGATGTTCATGACAAAGTGGTGGTTGTATTTCATGTGCTTATGAATGTTCAATAGTTGGCTTGTTTTTATATTGTTTCATTACCTTGGGTATCCTCTTTTATACGCTTATGATGCAAATATTAGAACTTTGTGCCAAAGGATTGAAGGTTGAAAACTTTCACATTGACAAAACTTTACTTACACAATGGAAACCAATGCATCACACAACTATATTATTATTTATTATGTCCAATATGTTTAGGACTAATTGGCACCCACATTGACCCAAACCTTTTCACAATTTTGCATTTGTGCAAAATTATTGGTTTACAAAATTATCATAATGGCTATTGGTTGTCTATCAAACAATCAACCAAATTCTTCATCATCAACATTGGTGATTCCTTTGAAGCAATATATACATAATCACTATTTTATCTTTTGAAACATAAGAATAAACCAAACCCAACAAGTTGTTGGCACCTTTAAGTCAAGTTCATTGGCAAAAGGTTAATGAAAGTTTCACCTACACACCAATTGGTTTAGACCTAAAACCTTTTTGAAGTCCCAAGGTCCCATAATGGGCTATACAAATGAGCCATCACCCTTAGGGTTGATCATTAATTTTTTTCATTAGTAGAAAACCCCCCCTTTTCCAACTATGTTTTCAACTACATCTTGATTATAAAACATAGTTGAAAGTGACAAAAATAGTTGCAACATATTTTTTGCAACTGAAAAATATTTTTTTCAATTACAAACCAAAGAAGTTAATAAGTACAAGTCGACAATGACATTCTAGTTGAAAGCATTTGCCACATGTCAACACCACATCAATAGCCATCACTAATTGTTCTAGTTGCAAACTATTTTACTAACTTAGTCGTGAGATGTTGTCAATTTCCCTTGACTAGTGGATGAACTTCATCCGTTGACCGCATATGATCTCAATAAAATATTTAGCTACAATTTTGATTACATCTCAACTATGTCAATTTAACCAATGATGTTGTGACACATGGCACACCTAAAACATTCCACCATTAATTGGTCATAATGGAGATTAAATCGAGAGGTCAACTAAGTTGCAACTACAATGGCCAATGGCAGGATGACATGTTTTGTATTTTAATAGGGTTTGGGGTGGACCAATAGTTTAATGCCACTTGGCAAAACATAGGCCTATAAATGTACATGGTGTTTAATCATAGGCAACCACTTAATTACTTAAGGATGGGTTAGGTTTAAACCTAGGCCCCCTCATCTAGGCTTAGGTTAAAGCTAGACCTAGGCACCTAAGCTAAAACTAACATAAGCATTAGGTTAATCCTATTTCATTTAATTTAGCCTTTACAGTTGAACCTTTTTTGTTTGTTCATCCCAAATGACTATTATATTTCCTGTTTACTTTGGTTTTCCACCATCTTAATGCATTTGTTTATATAGTTTGGATTATCAAAATGGAAGCCAAACAATATGGGACAAATATTTTAGTTGCCACCATGGGAAAACAAGCCTAACAACACACATAGGCCTATAATTTAAAACTTATAGATCTTTCTCATTTCTTGTCTAATTTGAATGATGTAAAAACTTATGGAAACATCAAGGTAAGCTCTACATTATTTCTTTAAGGTTTGGAAGCATAAGAACATAAAACATGTCAAAATCAAATAATGTGTTTCTCCCAAAAATGACCCATTATTTTAGAATGTCATATTTTATTAATTTTTTAATCAATTTGGGTGATCTATAAAGCTATGGGTGCACCAAGTTAAGTTTTACGTTACTTCTTTAAGCTTCAAATGCAAAAAACCAATAGAGAAAAACCACAAAGAACATGAATGTACTAAATTCGAATGTGTGAATTAGGCTTATGATCAAACATTTACTTCACCTACTTTCAATGCCCATATCTTCTTCATTTTAAAAATCTATTTTGAAGGTGAAAGCATGCTAAAGTACGTAACAAAATGTATTTGGTAGTCTACTTGTCAAATTAATAAAAAGTAGAACCAAAACCCATCACAAAATTATTATACATGCAATTTTTTTTGTTGAATGATTACTAACAAGATATTTTTTCATTATTATGCATAAATTTTGAGATTTCACATTTAAAAAGCAGGTTTTAAGTAGATTTTTCTAAATGTAAATAACTTTTAAAGCTTATTTTTTGTAGTGTAATATTTGATTCAAATATGTGTTAAGCATATTTTATCAAAAAAAAAAAAAGATGGGTTTTTTAGTGATGCCTTCTAATACACAATCAATTTTACATTGTAACTTCATACATGTCTATTTCATTAAAATTTTCAATGAATTTATGAGGAAAACATAATTGTTTATTCATCTAATACTACCTAATTTTCGTTAAAACAAAAGAATGCTAAGGTATATAAGAACATTGGTACTTACATTGGACAACTTTTCGATTTGGGACATGATTTTGTGTTGTTTCCTTCAACTAGGAAAAAGAAAAATTCTCTCTTGACATTGTTTTTCTTTGGTTTTCTTTTAAGTAAAATAATCTAAAATTATTTTCATATATTGGAATACTCTAATAAGGGACATAAACAAACTACCTCACAAAACTTGTTGAAAAATAACATCAAAACCTACTAAGTTATCTTATGTTCTTAAATCAATTTCAAAAGCAAGGCAATAGAAAACCTTATTGATAAACGTGTTAGTCTTTCTAATATTTCAATACACAATATGTTTAACTTATAATTTAATTATATTATTATTATTATTATTTAAATGAAAAAAATTCATCCTATAATAATTTCATTTCTACAAATAAAATTTACCTATAATTTCAATTTAATGAATTTTGATAAAATTTCAAACAAACATGAAGTTATCATATGTATAAAAATGAATACACATTAGAGTTCCACAAAAATATTAATTATCTATCAATACTTCATACGTTGAAAATTAAATTTGATCTACACAAAAATAAAAATTACATATATTGAACATATGCATTATTATCAACTTATAGTTCAAAAATTTGTTTAATTTTATTTCAAAATTGAATATTATTGTTTGAATGCATTAAAATTTTTATTTACATCATACATAACCATTCATTTCTACAAATAAAAATTACATGTAATATAATGTTTAATTAATTTTGATCATAAATTTTAATAAATATTAGCTATCATATGAAAAAATGAATGAACATTAAAATTTGACAATTTCACTATTTATTAATAATATATCATTACTTGACATGTCATAAAATAAATTTGGTCTACATAAAAATCAAATATTACATGTATGAACACATAAAAGATTAAATTACTAATTTATATTCAAGAAAATTTATATGCATTACAAAATCATGTCACACATAGCTATTCATTTATACAAATAATTTTTTCATGGAATTTAATGTTATCATAATTTAACATAAATATTAACATATATGATATGTATAAAAATAAAGTCATCTATTAGTTGTTTAATTGAGCTGAAAAATAGTTGCAAATGAAATTACATTTCATCCATCCTTTGATACATTTTATCATCCATGCATGTGTTGATGGTGTCACCAAAATAATTGAACATTGGTTAACGTCTTGATTATGTGCCACCTAGAAAACCTTAAATGTTAAAAAAATTTAAGAATGACCTTTTACTCAAGACATATTTTTCATTATATACCAATGTAATAGGCATTTCAACTTATAGGCATTGTTGATGTCAAGAATACTCAATGGAATATTCAGTAAAACACCACTTAGTTGAAAATTGCTTTCCCTTCTAATGTATTTCACACTTGTTTTTTTTGTCATGGAATAGGCCATGAACTTGGTAGTTGTCTTTATCGATCTAATCAAGTGTTACCCTCTGAACCTATTCTTGTTATTCCCCCAAACATAACACCTTTTCCATAATCATCTATACTAATTCTTGTGTTTGTAATAAGTACTACTTCGGTAGTATCAAATATTTTTGGTTTGACAACCAATTCACTTAGTCTTTCGGTTCCAACCCAAAAGGTAGTTGATTCAAATAGTGTAGTTCCTTACACATGAACCCCATATTTAATTAATAACATGTATGCCCCAATTGTTGAACTAATTTTGACAAGACTTGGAATTATGCCACCTTGGTAGACATTAATACCTCTTTATATGGTTGGGTATTCATCTTTTACTTCGATTGTAACTTATACCAATTTGGCACCACCCACGAACATTTCATTGGGTAACAATGGAGGCCTATCAGATTTTTATGGTTACATGGGTAACGTGACCTTCTGAGCCACAAGTTATGATCGAGTTTCGAGGTGCAATGGGTGATTTACTGAAGGCTAATTCTTGCCTTACTAAAGTTCCAATCCAAAGTACAATACTATGACAAGGACGGAGTGTCCTTCTCGATGGAGGAAGTGGTGGACCTAACAACAAACCTTCAGGTGAACATCATGGCAGACCCCCTAGTGGACCTTTGAATGGACATCCTAGCAAACCCCTTAATGGACCTTTAAGTGAACATTTTAGAGAACCGTCTATCGGCCTTGCAAGTAGACATTTTGGCAAAAGTTTAGGTGGACCCCTTGACAAATTATATACCAATTTAGTTAATGAGTTGATTTCATTGATAATTGCCATTATTCAATTTTAAATTAAAAAATTATAGTTACAACATAATTACAAATTACATCTAATTGAAAACATTTTGGTTTAAAAAGGGCATTTTTTGATGTTTGAACCAACAAATTCATAAACATTTTCCAATTGCAAATTTGATACCTTTTAGAACTTGGTACATTTAAATGCATTTAGAAGAAGAATTTAAAACCCTAATTTCTAGAAAACAACATATCCATTTTCAAAATCTCATTGATTTTTAGCATCTTTTGCAATTCAAATTCAATACAAAAAAATATTGTTTTTTTAAACAAAAAGTCACAACTCATGAGATGTGGCGTAACCTTTGTGGTTTTATCCATTACAATGTATTTAATATGTGGTGTTTATTGTGGGATATATTACATTAATTAATATGGCAAATTGACATTATGTAATTGGTCCACAAGACTTTCAACAAACTTTTTGAACACACCTAACTTGGTTGCATTATGTATAATAATATCACCACCATTATGCCCTACATTTTTTTTCAAATGAACTACAAAACCAAACCTTTCAAGCAAGGGCCCAACATTTGTTTGAGTATGTTGAGCTTGAAGTTTATTAGTAACTTTTGCAAATTTGGCCCAATTCACCTTGAGTCCAAGTTTTTTGAACATTAATTATTCATTTTGCATGTTCATTTTCCCTCTTTAGTAAATCACACTTTTGTTTTCACCTTTATTCCAAACAATTATGATTTATCTTAAACTTGAAACTATTACATGCCCCTTCCTTGGACCTAACAATTTGATGCATTCCATCTTTGTTGTATCACTATAACAAATTGTTTCTTTTTCCAAACCTTTCACATAGGATATCAAAGGCAACTAGGCTCCATTGTTCCTAATGTATTAAAACAATGGTAAATTTTACATGTGGAACCAAAGTCATCATACATTACAAACAAAAGAGTAGATTGAATGGATACCTTGAATCAATACTTGGAGATGACATAACCACCTATTGCAAACAAAAACATATTAAGAAGAACATTGAAAAACACTACCCACCCAACTTTAAATTGTTGGATGTCAATTTTACTTGCATATAAATTCAAATTTCCCAAAAGAATTCACTTGTCATGAATCACATTTAATTAATCACTTGGATTTGTTGAAAACATAATCACAAATTTGATATCAAACGTGAAATCATTACAAGCATGTTTGTACATAAATATATCAATTTAGACAAATATCATGTTCTTTCATGTAGAAGAGGTCATCATTAGAGCAACAACAATCATAGTCACCTCATGGCATTTTGGACATTAACAATTTGTCTTTTCTTTATTTTCATCAATATTTGTAGAAAGAAAAATGGCTTTTAAAACTCTTGTCATTATTCTATTCTTGATTAATGTTTTGAACACAAACATAAAATTAAACTTGGTTATGCATCTTGATAATAAAATATCATTGAACACATGTGAACCAACTGGAAAAACACATACCATGCATGGCCCACAATTTTCTACAAATGAAGGCATGTGATTGTTCAAGTTATGAAATAACACTTATTTATAAAAGTACCAATCTTCTATAGGTTTTTAAACCTTTGATGTTATTGCAATTTTTTTAGGGAAGTAATTTATTTCAAAATAGTTATTTCAAATAGATTAATTAAACAAAATAGAAAAATTGACACATTAAGACCCAATTCACTAATGAGGCATGTTTTAAATGAACGCTAACCATGTGTTCAACATGGATGGAACTCAAACAATGTTGAATAGATTCAACATACCAACACACAAATCAAGGGTGAAAGCACATTTAAAGGACTAACTTGAGAAATTTCATGATATGTATGTAAAACATACACCTACAAATGTGTTGCATTTAATTTTGGGTTTCACTTTTAGTGTTTAGGCTTGATGTTTTGATTTTCACAAAATTAATGTTATTTTAAAATATATGTCAATTTTTTAAATGGGTATATTTATGGTATATGCAATATATTATAGCCCATTTTATTTTTTGGCAGGCATTAAACTTGGGTTTGAATTAATCAACCAAAAAATGTTTGAAATGAAAATTGAAAAAATGGCCCACCTCACATATTTTATCATTTTCCATTTGAAAATGATTGTTTGTCAAAATGTTAATTTGCCACATACTTGTGGTCATCACCTTGAAAAACACCCATTTGTGATATGATAATTATCAAAATTTTCACATGGTTCATAAACATATTTTGATCATGTGCAATCACCATGTTTAGTAAATACTACAAATTTCATAAATATTAAAAAACATTTCAATCATTTCTTGAGTATATTTGCATTTTTGAGTACTTTATGATGTACATATTTTTGGCACATATATACTTTAACATCACTTTGTATTCCAAGAAAATGTAGTTTATTTGACATTTGATTTCTTTGGGTTTTGACCTACCATAATATACAAAAACATTGTGAAGTTTTTTCATAATGATGACATGGTTGAAATTCAAACATGGGACCCTTGAAAAATAGTACAATGAGACAACAATTTTGGCCCCCTATAATATGTTTTCACCTTCAATATCGTTGTTTCTAAAACCTTATGCTTACATAGGCAACTTTTGATCTTAAAATCCTATGCAGGTAAAAACTCAACCGCCTTGTCATTTTGTTGTCATTAACTAATGCATTTGAAATAATGCATATCATAAAAAGTTACATAATTTCCCCTTGATAATGAATAGTCTAGAAACAACCTTTGTGTTAATGTGAAATCAATAAAAGAACATGGGAGCAAAAGTATTATGAATTCCTTACCAAACAAGTGAAGAAAGTTATATGTCTACAAATTTATCTTTGTTTTGTTGTGCCTTCACTTTGACATAATGACCTAGATATGATATTTCCACAACTCATGTCACTTTTGTATTTATTTTAGTCAACCCATGACCTTTGCAATTAATTATTTTGTTACATTTGTTAATTTATCATGTTAACAATTCATTCAACTCCTCCACATGCATCTTCTTCCTCCTCACAATAACACATATTGTTCACCAACTTACACATGCAATCCCTTCATATTGACCAATCCATTCACAACCCATTTAATCAATTTGCCAAACACCCATTCGGACCACAAACTACTTAAAAATCTCCTTGAACAACACAATAAATATCATTCATAACAATTTTTACCCTCATATTACATTTTCACAATTTTCTTTGTTTGATTTTTCAAAATAATCTAAATTCTTTTGTTTTGTTGTAAATTGTCATTTCACTCAACCTCTCATTGTTCAAGACTATTAAAAGAAGTTATCAAAAACTTGTTTCACGTTTTTTGCATCTACATCTTAAAATAACCCTATAACATATTTTTTTGGTTAACATCATATATAATCAATGTCATGTCTTTGTTTCAAATGCCTAATATGAAATATCATAATTGTTTTCCATGCTAACTACATGCACAAAATGTTTATAAATACAATGGTAAATGAATCCATTCAATATTTACTAGGGTAGATATTGTTATTTTCATATAACAAGCTTCAAAGATTATACTTATAATGGGAAGCTTTGAATGGATTAGTTTTGAACTTTTATAATGTTTTTATTTTCTTCATGTTGCACTTGTTTTCATCTTGTCAAGTGTTGTATACATTGTCAAAAACTCACATAGGAAGTGAAAGTTAAAACAGAATCCATTTACATGAACAGATTGATGTGTAATTAAGATGTAATACAAATTAAAATGATGTTAAATCAAAGTACAACCCTAAATCCTTCCCAATAGGATTTCTAAAACCATGAACTCTAACATTGTTTCAACAATGATTTCAATCAAAATAGTTATAATAAAAAAAGTTCATGACCTTTGTTTTAAACATTTTGAAAATTCATATTGACCTTTGTGAAATCCCAATCATATTTTGTAGGTGTTCAACATGATAACACCCAAGATTGCAAATTACGGGGTCATGTTTAAAAAATTGAATAAGAAGATCATTGAATCCACCCACCCATTGATTGACAAGAAACCAAAACAATACCAACATATCTATTATCCAACTAATAGCCAATTGCACCTTTTGGATATTTGTGGTTATAAGGGATATAATATGCCCCCATGCTTCACATCTTTGATGGAAGCAAACCAAATTGTAAATAGTTATGCCACTAAGAAAATGAAATTCTTATAACAACACAACAAGATGCTAACACCTAATATTGGTTTTTCCCACCCTTCCCAATTTTATTTTTTAAAATTAAAAAAGAAATTCATTTTTGTTTGCATTACAAGACATGTGAAGTTGCTCATGCATGGAGACCTTACCTATCTTGTATGTGGACATCAAAGATGAACTCATGATGTATGTAGCCACAAGCTTGATTCACAAGGTCGTGCCTAACAATTTAGCACCATACTAGATGGCCTAGTTTCTCATTGAATTCAATATCACCAATGTTAACATATGGTCAAACCTCTTTTTTGACCAAGTGAAAGCTGGAATAAATGTTCAAAATAACTACATAATAATGATAGATAGTTTACACAAATGACAAATAAAGTTGATGCCTCAAGCATTAACACTAATGACATTCCCCACCCAAACATGTCACCATTGACACCAAAAGCAGTAAGATTGAAGGGGAAAAACATGCTCCACCACAAACAACAACACCCATGTACACAATCACATGCATACCCACTAACAAAATCTATGTCAAGCATAACATCAACCTATATCATAGATTTGATAGCATTGCATGAAGCCATAATTTCTCAAGATATCCGATGCATACTTTTATAACCTTTCCAATATCATTTCAAACTACATGTGATCTTAAGTAGCTTTTGCAAATACCTAGTTGATATATTCAAGCACAAACACACAACCACATTACAAAACACCAAACTTAAAAGCTTTTTATGCATCGTTGAAACATGCTATTACTTACAATTAGGATACCTACAACCAACAAATTATAAAGACACAACACACAATTGAAGCATTATGCCCATTAGGTACTTACAACTAATAAATCACAAAAACTCATAACAAAAAAAAACTGCAATTAAGTACCTCTTTTGTTGTTTTTCACAAGATAACTTGCTTTTGCATAATTATCTTGAAATTTGCACCTTTCAACACCACAATATGTTATTATTTTCTAAATAAATTGAAATCTGCAATGAAATGTTCATTTTCTAAAATCATTCCATCTTCAATATCAAAGTATTCATCAATGGATTTTGGTTCACTTATGAACCCAAATCTAGGATCATCTAACTAGTTCTTCATAAGTAGAACTAACTTAACATCTGGGTTTTCAATCCCAATCCAATAACATTTCAAACTTATGATGACTCCCATCATATTAAATCCTTTTAGTATCGATTTATGAACCAACAATGTTCACAACTTGGTGATTGAAATATGATAGATTAAGAAATTTTTGTTCATGGTTTGCTCACCAAATCAAAGGACTAAATGGATTAATAACCACTACAATCCTTTTAAAAAGAAACAAATTTGTTTTGAAGAACCCCAATTTGTTATTGTTAATCATGGATGTAAATTGTTTGATATGTCACATAATTAAAAGTAATTATTTTTTAATCTGCCTTTCAATTTTAGCCATTTGAGCTACAGAACTTAATTATTTAAAATATTGATTTATAAGTAAATGAAAAGCTTCAATGGACAAGACCCATAGTGAACCAATAGCCACCAATGGTGTAAAAGAGGTTGATTTCAAAAGAAGTGAATGTTTGGATTTTTGCAAACTCAAGTGGTAGATATCAAAAGTTTGACCAACTAATTATGTGGATCAACATACAATGGTACAATTGTACTAGCCATATTTAATGAATTAATGAATTCAATTAGGATGTATGGTTATAGTTACAATATTTTTTGATTTATTTTATGATGGTTTTTTTCACCCCTTTCATGGTAATTGATACACATATTTCATTCACCTTATGTACAAAAAAAATATTATGATATATTTATGTTTCAAATTTTGTCACATAATGTTTCATCGACAAAACTGTTAGTATTCGCAATTCAATGACAACCATTTTCCAAAAGAAATTTGAAAAACATCCACCGGAAATATTGAAGGTTGCCTCCCTAAAATCTACAATTTGTACAATGGTAAAAAATTCCATTGGGAAAGTATTGATATTTGTATACCACACAATGCCTTGGGTGAAACAACACCCACATTAAAACAATGACATCCCAAAATACTTGTTTCTCAACATGATAAATATCCCAAATGCTACCATCATCATTGTGAACATGGCCTCTTATTAAAGATATCAAGGATATTGGTTCACTTTCAAACCACATTAATCTTACAATTTAATTTTTCTCAAAGGTCAACCTAATTTCATTTCATTGGTTGCCTCAAACTTCAAATTGCCTTTTTCATGTTGCAATTCTTTTTTGGTACGACAACCTTCAAGCACATTGAATTTTAGTTTATAGAATTTCAACTACCTAAAGATTCTACATGCATTGCATTGTTTCCCATCATTGGTTAATTGTCATACAATGTAAATGTAATATTAGACGTTGATTTGAAAAGATATTTGTATCTACATTTGTTATGTATTTGAATTTTTGAATTTGGAATTTGTAATCCCATTTCAAACTTTTTTTTACCAATATTTGATATTAATTATGTTAGGCCTAAATATTTCATATTTGATGTTAATTATGTTTGGATGTTAAATATTACTTAGGTCTTAATTAAGTCTTTGATCCAAATTAGTCATTTACAAGCTTTTTGACTAGTTTGAGATATTGAAAATGATTATGTTAGGTCCAATATTGACATTTTTCTACACAAACAAGATGAATGTGGATTTTTTTATTGAACTTTAACAATTTTTAGTGTAGTTTAGGACATTGAATGGAATTGCCACACCTTTTTAATAGAGGTTGATGGGTCTTGGACTTATATTTTGGTATAATAAAGTTATCTTTAAAGTATCATTACTATGGGCCATACTTTGGTCCTCGATATATTCAATCATCCTCTATTTTGACTATCCATAAAGCCCATCACAGGGAGGATCACTCTTCAAAACTAAGGATTAATTTCAAGATTGGACCCTATAGTTTTTGTTTTTACTACACTACAATCTACTTAAGTTAGATTAAATTACATAAATTAAGAGACTACCTAGATAGATGGCTAATTAAGTTAAGGCCTATTTGCACAGCCGTAGGCTACCTACCTAACTAACTACCTACCTATGGGTCTAAACATGATAAAATATGCCAAAAAATGGTCCTAAAAAAAATTAATTTCAAAAAAATCTCTTTTCAACTTTAACATTTTAAAAAATTTAAAAATCTATTTCAATTGCATTTTGAAATCATAGAACGCTTCATTGAATTTATTATAAGTGGTACATAAAATTTGAGGAATTTTTATATAAGAAAAATGGATGAAATTTATGTTTGGTTTTTCAAAATTTTCAAAATACTTTTACATTAAAACTTTGATAGATTATGATTATATAATGAAAAGTTAAAACCATATCCAACCACACTAGGTCTCATTAACTTGAAAGTATAATAATTTTAATTGATGTTGTATTTTCATGTACTAGTAACTCAATTCTACATAATTGTAACATGTACTTTTTATACTTGCAATTTTAAAAAAGTTATTTAAATGTATATTAAAACATTTGTTTCTTCAACATTATGCAATGAAATCAAAGAACTTATAATTGTTGATCATTGATTTAAATAATATTCATGGATTCAATACATTAAAATATATTTTATGGATATTTTCCAAAAAAATAACAAGGGTTTCTAACTGGCATACTTTACCATGTTTATGCCGTTGTGTAATTACCTACCTATGGTACCTAGCTACCCATGGAATACCTTCCTACCTTTGGGGTACTTACCTACATGTTACCTATTAACTTATCAATCTATGGGCTACCTACCTACCTATTTACCCACCTACTTATATAAAATAAGGACAATCGAAAGCTTAGATGGGGGCTACATATGGCGTACCTTAAAGCCTATTTAGGGTTACCAAGGGGCTTAACTACATTAAAGGATACCTAGGGACTATAAAATATTTCATAGGTTCGGGGATGCCTAAAAGTTATTTAAAGAAGCTACTTAAGTAATTTAGAAAGTTACTTAAGGACTATGTAAGGATCATTTAACGGCCTACCTAAGTTGTGGGCCATCTATTTAGGGCTATACATAAGGGGTTACATAAAGGCTCCTTAGAATGTTACATGGAGTTTACTTTTAAATAATAAAGGGTTATGAGTTAGCCCTAGGTAACCCCTAGGTAACCCCCTAGTAGATCATTTTTGCATTATGACTAAACCTTGGGTAACCCCTAACCAAATAAATTTATAGCTAGCCCCACAAGTAGGCTCTACGTAGCCCCTTAAGTATTTTTTAGATATCCCATGACCTAAGTAAGCCACTAGGTGATCCTTAGGTAACCTTTTAGGCAAGCTTTATGTAGCTTTCTATGTAGGCTTTTGATAACCTTTAGGTAGCCCCCTAGGTAGGTTCTATGTAGCCCCTTAAGTAGCCCTCTGACATGCCATAGCCTAGGTAGGTCTTTAGGGTTTTCCTTGGATTCCCTAAATAGGTGGTAGGTAGTTTGCTAAATAGTCCATGAATATTTAGTAACCTAGGTAAACCTTTAGTTGTCTCCCTAGATAGTCCCAAGATTCGCCTTAAGTAGCTTCTTAAATAACCCTTGGGTATCCCCTAACTTGAAAAAACTTTAGCTAACCTTTTAGGTAGGCTTTAGGTAATCCCCTAAGTCCTTTTAGGTTTCCCATAACATAAGTAAACCCCTAGGTAAACATGTAAATGCAAGAAAAACATGTGAGACAAGAGAAAATTCAAATCATCTTGGAATTGGAGTTTCTTCCTATGTTATTTTCCTTTGGCATAATCCCATCATGCATTTTGACTATCACCTTTAGTTTCAAGGGAACCCAAGGTTCTATTCTGAAGTTTTATTGTCTTTGCATATAATTTTAATAAGTGATGTTAATTATATTATGATTGTCAAAATGACTTGCTAATGGATATGATAGATAAGATTCAATTGTTACATAAAAGATCATTGTTTCCTCAACTTTTCAATAGTTCAACTAATTTTATGGAGGTGGAATTGCCCTTAAGTTGATATTCAATACTTAACAAGGTTGAAAATTATTGGAATGTTATTCACAAGCTCTAGTGAATGCAAGGTTGTTCTAGATGTCTCAACTTGAGTTTCAAGGACACACATTTTTGGGATTTCTATGAATGAAGAATATTTGTCCTTTGACTAGTCATGTTTCGGTTTTTCTTTTATGGTACCAATTCTCATGAGGTTATTTCACAAGTAAATTGTCACCCAACAAATATATCTTCACGCAATACAAAAGTTTGGTGGTTAAGGTTTACAATGTTTGATGACCAGATGACAAGTGCCATTACAAGAGCAAATTTGGAATTATTGTGTGACATATAAACATTTCTATTCTTCCATGTTTTATCTATATTTGCCATTGTTTAGTGTGTAGATGTTATGTAAATTTACACTAGGGTCAAAACATTTTCATATGTGATTTTATGGGTACCATGAACATTTTTGAATGTGACATGTAGAGGATGTATTGTGGTTCAATGTCTAGGTATTAAGTCCATGACTTTTCTACATTCTTTAGTATTATTGATCATTTATATGATGCATTGCAAATCACTAGGCTAATAATCATCAAATATCAAGACAAATACATTGCATTGTTAATCGATTTGTTTTCTAGGACACATATACACGGTGTCCAAATGTTGTGCAATAACTAAAGCACACAATTTAGTAATTTAGATGGATTGGTTAATAGTCATGGAAGATGAATTGTGGTCTATCAATTTGTTATCACTCCTAATAGAACAAAAGTAGATTTTTCATTTTTAGCCTTTTAGCAATGCTAGAATAATTGGGACTAAATAATCTTCTTGGACGCATCTATGATCATCCTTAACTTTAGTAATAGCATTATTTTAAAAAATTGTTGCAAATTTATTATTGTTGCTATTAATAGACATTTCCAAATTGAACAAATCAACTGTTGTGTTACTAATGCTCAGGCATTTATGCACCTCAATACACATTTTATAGAATTTGAACTTCTAAATCACAACAATGTGAAACCTTTTGGAAAACATGTTGTCAACATTGTTAGGAATAGGGTTTTAAATTGTATTTTTTAATATGTATGTAAACTACCATTCGTTTTTTGAAGCTTGGTAAACCATGTCCAAGTGCACTACGTGGAATTTTTGCAAGGTAGATGGAAAAATACATTATAAAAAGGTTGAGACACCATAGCTCCTTAAAAGCATGCCCATGTTGTATTTGATATATATATAATTTTAAATTATAGTTTCAAAAGGTTTCACATATATTCAAGTTTTGTTTGCATTTTATTTTATTTTTTGCATTGTTGAAGACTACTTTTGCTTGGACCCTTGTAAATTGAGAAGAGGTTTCATACTCAAAATGACATTATGCATCCAACATGTAGTATCCACCCACAATTTTGAGTGCAAATTTGTTTGATTTAAATCACCATTTTAAAAACACATTATTATCATGGGAAAAATATTTATTTAGGTGACATATTTTGCAAAGTATTTTCCATAATGTAGTGAAGTGCCCCCTTGATTTTTTTCATGAAAAATTGATTTTTTTTCTTTAATAATTTTTTTTCCAAATACCACAAAATTGATTAAAAAAATACCATGGTTGAACATCACATTTATTCGTAATTGAAGCAAGGACTTAACTCCAATGATTTTTGTAAACCTTTTTTTGGGTCAAAATTTCAACCAAAAATTGGGAAAATTTTGGAAATTTTGTTTTTCCATTGTAAATTTGACAAATTTAGTGTTTTTTTGGGGAAAATTTGCCAAATGATTTACATCACAAAATTGAAAAGAAAAAACGGTGCTAAGGTTATCTTTTGTTTTATTTTTTATGACATTTGTTCCAAATAGGTTTGATCCAAGTACTTGAGGAAAGCACTTTAATCTTTTTTTTTTGGAGGGGCAGGACTACCCAAGGGAAGCCGTGTTTTCATTTTTTGGGTATAGAAAATCTGGCGAAATTTAATCCCAAAAAAAAGAGAAAAATTAGTCGAAATTACACTAGAAAAACCCAAAAAATAAAAATAAATCCCCAATTTCTTTGTTGAAAAATGGCGAAATATGGCCAAGGAAAAAAAAGAAAAAACACTCCTTATGTCGCCCTTTTTAGTTGCATTTCTTGTGGAGTAAAATGTTACATCATTTATTTGGCAATTAAAAAAAACACTGGAAATATATTGCCAAGCGCAGGCGGGAGACTCGGGCACTGGCCCAATTCACAGCAAGTTTTCCCGCGCTTTCAAATACCCGTGTCTTCTTCGGGTCGTGTACTCCACCCGGTCGTTCGACGGATGCCCGCAAGCTTCGAGCTCCCGTTTGAGCTCCTCGTTCTTTGCCCAAGAAATCTGTCGCTGCCGAAGACGAGGTCGATCCGCAAGCCGCAATGCACGACGCCTTTTCCTTCGCATTTTGTTGCGAGAAATTGCTGCTGATCTAGAGGATGAAGTTGGTTCTACATATTCAAAAAATAATTAGGGTTTCGTCAAGCTTTGGCAGCGGGAAGTAGTTATAGGATAGAGGCAATGGAGCTTGAGAATTTGGTGGACAGCGGAAGAAGAACAATAATAAGCTCCAGAAGGAGCGGTTGAATGTGGCAGCAAGAGAGACATTGTGAACAAGGTTTCGTGATTGTGCAAGGAAAAAAAAAGTTTTGTT
>Ga0209611_10003494_pt1 | contig 27210 bp, 15 predicted proteins | sample S1TSphgellanicum_3_FD_187693 | JGI IMG/M metagenome (GOLD analysis project Ga0209611, IMG submission 187693) | Host-associated microbial communities from peat moss isolated from Minnesota, USA - S1T2_Fc - Sphagnum magellanicum MG (SPAdes) (version 2) | ecosystem: Host-associated > Plants > Peat...
CTCACCACGACCCGAACTCGAGGGAAGCCATCACCTTCCCCCATATAGTATTCTCTGCGGCTGGTCGCGGAGGCTACATCCGAATGGCACATTTTGTTGGGACTCCCGAAATGGAGTCCCGAAATGGAGTCCCGAAAATGTCTCGGTTGGACTCCCGGAACTTTGAACGGCCATAACTCCTCACCCCAAACTCGGATCGAGACGAGTCTTGAATCAATGTTGTAGCTCTCGTCGAGAGCTTTTCAACTCCGTGTCGCACTCTTCAAGGTGACGTCGAGAAGAGGTCGATTCCCGACTTTTAGTGGTCGGAAGTTAAATTGGCAGTTTGACTCCCGGCCCTTCTTTTGCTCATAACTTGGGCTGCAGATGTCCGAATTACCAATGCGAGGCCATTTTCGATATCTACGTTTCAAGACCTTTCCAATGACATCAAGAACACCCCAATGCGAGGTGTTTTGGTCCTTGCTGTCGAGCTCTGAACATTCGGGAATCCCGGAGGACTCCAAACCTCCAACTTTTCCAAGTGTTGGGCTTCACCCCCACACTTGGCCAAAGTGGGGTTGCGACAACCATAGACCATCATAGTCGCCACATGTCAACATATGGTTTGTTCATTATTGGGATAAATATGATAATTTTTTTTTATTATTTAATAAATAAGTGGTTTTGACCATAATTAGTTTTTTTTATCATGGTTTAATTTACTAGTCTAAGTCTATGTCACACCACATTTTTGACCAAATCTAGTCATATAAGCCACAACCTAATTCATCAATTTGATTATTATCTCAATAGACTTGACTACAATTGGCAATCAATTTGTGTAGCCATGTGTCACCAATTTAATTTACATCCATTCATCACATGTCACCATGATAATTATCAAATTCTTTACATGGCTCACAAAATTATTCCAATCATATGGAATCATAATGTTTAATAAATATTACAAATTTCATAAATATTTAAAATTATGTCAATTTTTTATAATATATTTACAATTTTTGATATGTTGTGACGTACATTTGTTTGCACAAATATATTCTAACATCACATAATATATTTGCATTTAATTTTTTAGTGTTTTGACCTACCATAATATGCAAAAACACTGTGAGAGTCCTTCTTAATAATGACATGGTTGAAGTTCAAACATGGGTACCTTAAAAAATAGTACAATGCAACAACAATTTTGCCCCCCCCCCATAATGTACTTTCACCTCCATATCAATGATGCAAGGAAAACACATGTGTCAATTGTGCACCTAAAACTTTAGTGCCCTTTTGTCCTTTGTGAAGTCTTCATTTATTTCTATTGGTGTAAGGGGGGGTTGTCCTAATTCATTTTCCTACAAAAGCATGCAATATGTTTCCATGACCATTTTGCATGTGTGAACTCCCAAGATCAAAACATGCCCTCATTATGCATGGATTTGAGCCCCCAAAATCAAAATAGATGCATAGTATGCATATTTGATCCCCCAAGACCAAAATAATCCCCTAGTTATGCATGTATTTGAACCCCAAAATCAAAATAGGTTTGCATTATGCATATTTGAACCCCCAAGATCAAAATAGACCCCTAGTTATGCATAGTTGAGTCCCCAAGGCCAAAACAAACCCCCATTACTCACATTTGTGAGCTTCCAAGGTCAAAATAGATCCCAATCACCCACATTTATGACCTTCCAAAACAAAAACAAACCCAAATTATGCACAGTTCAACCCCCAAGATCAAAACAAGCCCTTGATTATGCATATCTAAATTCCCAAGGCCAAAATAGACCCTCGTTATGCATTTTCAAGAATCTCCAAGACCAATACAAACCCCCATTATGCATCTCCAAGAGCCCCCAAGACCAAAACAAACCCCATTATATGTTGCAACCCTAGCTTTGGGCTTGCGACCAAGGCAAAGGGGTTGCAAGGTTGCGGGCCAAGAGGAAGGAAGCCTGGGAGTCAAGGCAAAGGCATTGCAAGGTTGCGGGCCAAGAGGAAGGAAGCCTGGGAGTCAAGGCAAAGGCATTGCAAGGTTGCGGGCCAAGAGGAAGCTGAGGAGTCACATCACATACTCCTGGGAGTGTTAGAAAGTGTGAAGGAATATGAGGGAGTGAACCCTCACACTCCCAAGGCAACTCCCACTTTAGGAGATGGAGTCCCGATGGAGTCCCAAAACTTCAGAGAGCAATCACAGGGGTCAAAACTCAATGGCTTGTGACGTTTTTTATATCATTGGAAAGCTCTTGGAACGTAGATGTCTAAAGTGAGCTCACATTGCTCATTTGGACATCTGAAACATAAGTTATGGCCAAAAGAAGGGCCAGGAGTCAAATTGCCAATTTGACTCCCGACCACAAAAAGTCGGGAATCAACCCGATTTACTTAGCTGCAGGGGGCGTGCCAAATATCGTTGGAAAGCTCTCAATGAGAGCTACAACTTTGCTTCAGATCGCACCTCAATCGGAGGTTTGCTCACAAAGTTATGGGGCTCCAAAGTCACGGGAGTCCCAGCTAGCGAGATTTCGGGACTCCCACTCGGGAGTCCCGAAAAAAAGAGCCATTTGGATGTAGCCTCCGTGGAGAGCTGCACAGTATACTATAAGGGGGAAGGTGGTGGCTTCCCCCAAGTCCGGGCCGTGGTGAGTCTTGTGTGTTCGTGTTGCTTGTGGCTCGTCCTAGCACCAAGGGTGCTCCAACTATGCACTAACCACCTTGTGTGGGTTATGTGCAGGACCGTGTGAGTGAGTGAAACTTCTCAACTCTTCCTAGTCCCATCTCGGAGCTCCAACACGCCCCTCTACCCCTCAAAGTGTTGTGAGCTAGGGAGTGTGCCTCGACTCCTCCCTCTTCCGTTGTGTTCCATTCGGACCCACATTTGGGTCCTTTAAGGAGCTGGGAATGCATCATTATACATCTTTGAACCCCAAGACCCATTTTTCACATTTGTGAACTTGTAGGATCAAAATAACCTCACATTATGCATATTTGAACTCCTAAGATCAAAACAAACTATCACATTTAACATCCAAAATGAAAACCAATTGAGTGACCAAGACTTAAATAGACCCCTAGGGTCCATGCATGGTAAAATGGACCAAAAAATATGTCCGCCCAAATCCAAATTTTAAATATGGTAGTTTTTCAATGTAAACATAAGGTTCAATTTTTAAAAAAAATCTTTTAATGGAAGCCTCCATGCTTCCATTGAGTTTTTATGAGTTGAATACAAAATTTGAAAAACTTTAATACAACAAAAGCAAGTAATAAGTAGAAATGGAACTAACATGTTAATATTGTATTCATTCCTACTTCTACATTAGATGTTAAATATATTTTGATTCTACTATGAAAAATTTCAAAATCCACTAGTATATTTAGCATGTCATTGACTTAAAAATAAAACAGATCCAATATTTAATTTACATGTGCTTGAATTTTAATTTATTTTGTAGGTTGTGACATCCACTTGATTTTGATGAATATATGACAAACCCACTTTAAACATATGGTTTTTAATAATAGTTATAACAAAGTTAAAGAACTTCATATCATTAAACATTAAAGTAAATAATAATTTTAAATTCAATATACTGAGGCCTACTTGATGGCCACTTTCCATTTATACTACAAAGTAATTCTTTAATCTACTTTACCATGCTTTCGCCCCCTAGCATTTGTGAAGTTGCTAATATCAAAAAATAGATGAACCCATTATGCACTTGTGAACACCCAAGACCAAAACAAACCCCACTTTTACACATTTATGAACTGGATTTTATATTTTTAAAGTTTTATATTGTGCAAGTTTGAACTTCCAACTTGACCAAAATTGACCCATTTTATAGATGTGTGAATTTTCAATATCAAAACAAATCGGCATTGTGCATATTTGAACTACCAAAACAAAAATATACCTTCACATAACATTTAACACCAAAGCCATTTAAGCTACCAAGACCAAAACAAACCCTCATTATGCACATTTGTAAATTTTGAATATCAAAATAGGATAAAAACATAGTCAAAGGAGCCACCCAAATGAGTGGATACTCATTAAAACTACATTTTTGTATGTTTAAAAAATCATAATGTAAGCATAATAGTTTGGATTGTCATAAACTTTTTAAGAATATTTTTCATCAATTGCAAAGTTTAAATGTTCAAAGATTAACACAAATCAAAAATGTTTTTGCATGTTCAAAACATTCAAACCTCAAAAATGGATAATTTTTATTTTTACTAATGTCCTTTTTTTAACCAAATGTGCACCATTCCTTTTAAAAATTGGAGAGGATTTTAACATTGATAATTTGAAGGGCCGAAGGACTTGAATTAATGATTTTTTTAATAACCAATTTGAACACATTTGGTTCAAACATGTTTTTGACCTTGAAAATTGTGGATTTTGAAAATGTGGCCTTAACAAAAGTTGTTCATATTTATGTGATTAAGGGCATGAATGCATAAGATATATGATATAAAATAATTTTTTAGTCAAAAAAATTTATATCTAACATGCAATGTTAAACTGAGTATCCAAAATACTAAATTATATAAACCAACACAAAAATGACATGTGTCATGTGCAATCCTTTGAAAAGGACCTTTACCTTGGTGCCCCTAACTCCTTTGACCTTGTTTTCACCCAATAGAACCCCAAAAGAGCAAGAAGGTTATTTATAAAATGAAAAAAATCTTGTAACAACTTGGAGGAATCAAAAAATTTCAAACAACAAAGGAAACGTTTTAATGTTTTATAGTCTAAGGTTTGAAACCTACATTTTTGCCTCTTATGTGCACCCCTACCAAGTTTTCAGACTCTTTGGATATGGACTTTAGCTCATCATTCGGGTCAAACTTTGATGATTACAAGGTATAGGGCTTGTCCCCATTTGAAAGTGCAAAATCCTTCATGACACCTTGCTTGACCTTGTGTCATAACCTACATCATAAAGTTTTTTCATACTTTCAAATCCAAACCCCCTTTGAACCCAACCATCTACTTTTTTGAGATTTTGTGAAACTTCTTTGTAGCAAATGCTTGTCACACATTTGTCACCAAACTCGTGCATTAAGTGGAAAGATTTCAACCTAAAAATTTCAAACATGTCCCACAAACCATGAAAGAACTACAAATATTACAAGCAATGTTGCTAGTTAATAAATTAACATTGAACCTGAGGACGAGAGGTTCAATGTTAAGCAATTCAAAGAAAGTGTTGTTTCATACCATGTTATTAGTTCTAATTCTATCATAGTCACATTCATATATTGGACCTTTGTTTGCCTCCATCATCCATGTCATGAGTTCACATAAAAGTTTCAAAAACTTGGAAAATTCCATGGTACCATAAACCCTTCTTTTGATTTCACATCCATGAAATGAATGATGAGGGGATGAAAAACAAAAAATACAAGTTTTTTATTTAATTAGGTCAAATGTGATTCGTGTCTTTTTTTTTTACCCATTTATGACTTGTGATCCTTTTTTTTTGGACTGCTTCAAAATTTGGAGTCCTTGATTTTGGACTTCACAAATGTGCATAAGTATGTTTTGACCTTTAGAGCTCACAGATAGGGTCAATTAGGGTCAATTTGATGTATGTGTTCACAAATATGCATAATGGTGGTATGTATTGGTCTTGGGAACTCATAAATGCACATAATGCAAATTTTTTTCATCTTAGGGGTTCAAATATACACATTGGGGGTCTATTTTGGTCTTGGGAGCTCACAAATGTGTATAATGGGGGTGTGTCCTTGGAAGCTTACAAATTTGAATAATAGGGGTTGGTTTTGGCCTTGGAGGTTTGAACATGCATAATTGAAGGTCTATTTTGATCTTGGGGGTTAAAATAAATGTGATGTAGGTCTATTTTGCTTTCAGAACCTCTCAAATGTGAATAATAGGGGTTTGCTTTGGTCTTAGGGCCCCAAAGATGCATAGTGGATGTCTATTTTGACCTTGGGGCTCAAATATGCATAATGTGGCCCATTTGTTTTAATCTTGGGGGTTCTACTATGCATAATGTGGGTTGTTTTTGGTCTTGGAAGCTCACAATTGTGAATAATGGGGGTCCAATTTGGTCTCAGGGCCTCAAAGATGCACAATGGGGGGTCTAGTTTGGTCTTGGTGTTCAAATATGTATAATTGGGGGTTTGTTTTGGTCTTGTAACCCAGTAAATCATAAGAAAAAATCTTGTCTTCTTCAACCCCCACACATTGTGATTACTTTTTAATTTGATTACATTTCAGTCACATTTGGCCATCTTAAGTTTACAAGTGGCTTGTTGCACTAGTTAATGGTCAATATTATTTATATATAGTTTTGACATTCATTAAATTGTTCATTTATGAGTATAATTTGAACCTTTTTTTTTTAAAAATAATTTCAAATTGTTGACATGAAAATTGAAGTAGCCTTTAACTTTATTTACATAATGCATTGTAATGGGTTCATGGTTTTTTGACATTTCTTCAACTGTCAAAATAGTACATGAATTGAACCATTCACTTTTAATATGTTAAAATTAATACTCACATGTTGCATCTTGCATTTGCTATGACATATTGAATTGTAACTTGATGTTTTGCAATTATACTTGAATGGTTTAATGATTTTTTTCACATTTATTATATTATTAACATTTGTAAATGAGTTGAAATCATTCATTTTGAATGCATTAAATCTATTATTCACAAGTTGCATTTTGCACTTATCACAATTCATGAAGATGGATGTATAAAAATTTGGCAACTCTCACATTTATAATTGAATGGGTTAGTGATTAAATCAAAACATTCATGCATGCAAATTTCAGAATGCATGTAAACCTCTAAATTACAAATTTTTAATATATTAAATTTTTGTACATTCATGTAAATTAAAATATGTGTTTTTCATCTAGTTTTTTTTAGGCATCATAAACAAGTTTTGTATTACGAATGTTCATGATGCCACACCAAAAACCCCAAGAATAATTCCCAATATTTTTCCTTTTAGTGTATGAGAAACAAATCCATGTTAAATTATTTATATTAAATTATTAAAAATTTTGTCATTATATACATACTTTTAAAAATCAAATATATGAATGAATTAAAATGGTGATCATAATAGTGACTTCAACAATGTTTTATAATTTGTTTATGTTTTCAATTTTGTGGTGTTGATTAAATCATCCACAAGAAGATTTAGCCACATTTTGGTTATAGACCATGTACATGGAAATATAAAATTGGTATTTAATCCTTTTATGGCTATAGGTCCTACAACCCATTGTAAAATTTTATATATATATATATATATTGGGTTTTAAAAATTAAAAATCCTTTGTTGATGTTGATGGCTCTTTTTTATGTTCACAAAATGGTGGACATTCACAACAAAAAACACTTAGTTGCAACATTAATATTTATTTTAAAAATTTCAAAATTGTTGGATAAGGTTTATAATAATCTCAAATATTATTCAAAACTTTTTAAATAAATTTAATGTTGGAACTATTTATTGGTTTAAGGTTAGAATTATTAGAATATTTTTGATTTTTTTATTCATCAGTAAATGATTAATGTTGCTAAACAAATATGGTCTTGAGAATTAAATGGCTATATTGACTACTTAATTAATGTTTCTTCTTGTATGGCCAATTTTTACCAATTTAAGGGGCCAACAACATCAACAAAGCTTTTATTTTCTTAAATCAAATTTTATCAAATTAAAAAGGTACACATATCATCATTTTTTTACAATAGGTTATCATTAATAACCATAATATTGAAGGATTTAAACAAGTTTCCAATTGCATAACTTGTCTATAGCCAAATGTGACCTTAAATCATTTTATGGTTGATTTCATTTGAGCAACATTGCAAAAATGAGAAAAAATATATATACTTAATTATATTGGGGAAAGTAAAAACTTGCAATTCCTCAAAAAATGAACATATATTTTACATAATGAAAATAACATTGTTAAAGACCTAATGAAGGGTATTTTTAATTCACATTGAATTGGAATTGAATCACATTTACACAAATTGTAAGTCAATTTAAATAAAAAGAGATCTTTTGATTTTTTATTTATTCATAACATGTTATTTGATTTTTTAAAAAAACTCTTTAAATTGATTATTTATAAATCATAATTGTTTTTTTGAATACAATATTGAATATTAACCTTCAAGATCATTTTTTTCATTTCTAGCATTTGATTAAATTTTGAAAAAGAAAACATATGTCAAAGTTAGAATGTCCTAAATATTTTCATGCTGAAATTTATCAATTTTCTTCTTTTATGTTATTAAAGTCTTGAAGTGATTTGATGGTTAAGACCTTGGTGCATTTCCATGAATTGTTGGGTTGAAACCTTGATGGATGCTTGCATTAATGTATATAACGTGCATTACACATTGATATATCGTGTACAAATGTAGTATACAAATATGTACATATCATGATGATGAATGGTGTCAAAACGTTTTGCTTACAAAGCTTTAAAATATATATTGTGCATGACATGTTGTGAAGAATTAATACAATTCAAGACTAACCTTTTAAAAAAAGTTAAAAAATTGGTGTATGATTATGTGGCACTTTAATTCATGTCATATTAACTTGAGACTTCATAATATCCATGTTAAAGAAATTAAATAAAAAATTACTTAATGCAACATGTCATTATCCAAAATGCTTTACTACTACAATTCATGGTTTTTTTACTATAAAATCCAATAAAAAAAGGACCCCATTTGGACAGGCATAAAAATGACCATCTTATCAATTTGGACATGTGTAATGTGACTGGGTAGTTTTTTAGACTAACAAAATGTTGGGCTTTTTGACTAGTGGATAATGGATCATTTGATTAATCAAATTTTTTCCTTTCTTTGGATATTACCAAAAATAATATTTTTGTGTAAGTAGGTAGATGGTAGCCTAGCCTAACCTAACCTCCTTAGGCTAGGTAAAAAATCTAATGGGTATGTAGGTCATGGGAGGTAAGTAGGTAGGTTTGTAGGATGGTAGGTAGGTAAGTAATTTGGTTTATAGGTAGGCATAGGCTATTGCCTAACCTAGTTGTAACTATCTTTGCCTATTGAGTAGCATAGGATGTCCCATTTGACTAGAACACCATTGTCAATCTTGATTAAGGATGTCATTTTGCTTTGTCCAACTTGAATAAATGTCCCAATTGACTAAAACACGTTGAGCATTTTGACCAAAGTGGTCATTTTTTTGTCCAACTTGATTAGATGTTCAATTTGACAAATATCAAATAGGTCATTTTAACCAAGTTCATTAATCAAAAAATACACATGTCATCAAGCATCAGGCCTTTAATCAAAATATGCATGTCCACTAATTAAAAAGGACTTGTTAGTCAACTTGGACCTTTTGAAAAACCATGAATTGTAGAAGCGATGACTAAAACAAATTTCATTAAAAATGTTTTAATCAACTAATCCTTTTTGACCGAAACCATGTAAGTTATATATTAGTTGATTTTTGTCCTATTTCAATGAAAACTTAAAAATTTTGGATAGTTGTAAGACCCATGATTCCTTGTGAATGTGAATAATGGGGGTCTCTTTTAATCTTGGGGGTTTTGAAAATTGAAAAGGGGGTGTCTATTCTAGCTTTGGGGGATCAAATATGCATAATTGGGGGTTTATATTTTTCTTGGGGCTCCCACATGCATATTGATGATGTGTTTTGATCTAGGAGGTTCACAAATGGGTGCAAGTATGTTCAAAGGAACCAACATGATAATTATTTTATAAAAGGATTGTGAATCTTTTATTTTTTCATATGAAGGAAATTTTTAATGAAATCTTTTGCAACTTGTTATTAAAAATAGAAATAGTTGCCTTGATATATCACATTTTTTGTTAATCATGGTTGAATAAATATGAAAATTTCAAAATGTGCATTTGTTTTTGCATTTTTTGTTTTCTTTTGAAAATTTGTCATAATTTTGAATCATACCAAAATATGTTAACTATTTTAGGTTTTAAATTCTCATATGATAAATTAAATTCTTTGATATATGTCATGTACATTACACCCCATTTACATATGGTAAAAAAGTCTTGAAATTTTAAAATTTTGAAACATACTTCAAATTTCTAAAAAGTTCAAATTTGATAACTTTTAATTGTGAATGTTTTTGGAGCATGGGTTGTAGGATACAAACATTTAAATTTTTTTACCGTAAAATAGTCCTAAATACCATAATCCTTTTCAAAATTAACTACTTTTGACACAATTGTTGTTCAAGTTCAAGAGTGATTTTTTATTATTAAAACCAAAACCCAAAATTAAGTTTAATAATTTTTTTAATTTGAGTTCTTCAATGCTCATATTAGTCATTTAACACAACTTGGAATGATTAACATAATTCTAAAATGTCAAAACAAAAACATATGTAAAAAAATTCATAGTTTTCATTTTTTTTTCAAGATGATTGTTAGCCCCTTTTAACATATATACACCCGAATGTGAATTACAGGGGTCTGTGTCGATTTTAGAAGCTCACACATGTGAATAATGGGTTTTGTTTTGGTCTTGGGGCATGAAGATGCATAATGGGGGTCTGTTTGATCTTGGGAATTCAAATATGCAAAATGCGGGTTTATTTTATTCCAAGGAGATCAAAAATACACAATGTAAGTTGGTTATGAGGGTTGGAGGGTGGATGTACAATTGGGTTGACCAACTAAAAACATCACACAAAATTTTATTAGATCCATCGAACTTTTAAAAAATATAACACTTTAAAAAGTGTTTTCATTAAATTGTTTTTTTGAATACATTACCCATGTTCTATAAAATTTGAGATTATAATGAAACAATTATTTCGAATTTTGATGTTCCTTATCATTGTACTTAGAAAAAGTTTCAGGAATGTCATGGTGGCCACCTTTCTTAAACTTTTTGATTAGAAACACTTTTGAAACAAGCAAAGGTTTTTATTTTTATTTATATAATTTTCATAAGTACTTTAGATGGTATTTTACTTGATTTTTTAATTTGGTAATTAATTGAGTAGATTTGATTTAATTATCAATTTTCAAAATTTAAAAGCGTGATTCCTGAAGGGGCCATGACAATTAGGAATACAAATTTGTATTATTTCCCATTTATTTTATTCTAATAAAAACTTATGGCCATATACTTTGGAATGCAATGGATAAACATGAGAATAAAATATTTTGTAATTGTGAAAAGATTTAAGGGAAAGGGCCCATGAATACTATTTGGCCAATTTTGGTTCCTTAACATTCCTTGAGGTGGTTCCTAATGGTACGACCCAATTGTACTTTCACCTTGGAAGTCTTTTAGCTTATGAAAAATCCAAAATGTGTATGCTCCAATTTCAATGAAATATATTGGAAATTCTCATTGAACTTAATGTATTTATCTTTTTGAACTTTATTTCTCAATGAATTTAATTGAGTTCACACATGCATTATGGATGTTTGTTTTGATCTTGGAAGGTCACAATATGCATAGTAGGGGCTTGTTTTGGTCTCAGGGGCTCAAGTATTCATAATTGGGGGTTTATTTTGATGTTGGGAGCTCACAAATATACATATTAGGGGTCTATTTTGGTCTTAAGGTGAAAGCATGGTCAAATATATAATTCAATTACCTCGGCAATCTACTTGTCAAGCTAACAAGAAGTAGGACTAATATAAAACCCATCATAAAATTATTATACATTTAATATTTTTACTTAAATGATGAAAAAAAGATATTTCTTCACTATTATGAATTAATTTTGAAAAATTACGTTGTAAAAGTAGGTTTCAAGTAGACTTTTCTAAATGTAAGTAACTTTTGAAGCCTACTTTTTGCAGTGTGACATTTGTTTCAAGTATGTGTCAAGTATATTCTACCAAAGAGAAAGTAAAAATTATTTATTTTCCTTCCTTTGAATATATAATGATCTTTTTGTTATAACTTCACACAAATCTATTTCATTAAATTTTTTAATGAAAAAGTACTCTTGAACATCATATTGGTTAGTCAAATTCAAAAGTACTTGTTCCCTATTTTTATTATTCCAAAGTTTTTCAAATTTTGTATTCAACTTAATACAAACCCAATGGAAAACACCATGGTTTCAAAATGAAATTTAAGTAAAAATTGAATCTACTTTCTTGTGTTTTCATGAAAAACTATCTCTTTTTAAACTTTGATATTTTTTCATCAACTTTTTTTTGTATAAAATACCATGATTTCACCCTTTAGGGGTTTAAACATGCAAATTGGGGGTATGTTTTGATCTAGGGAACACACAAATGCACAATGTTAGTTTATTTGGTATTAGGAGTTCACAAATCTATTATGTGAAGGTTTGCTGAGATCTTGGTGGTTCAAATATGCATAATGTTGGCCTTATTTTGATCTTGGGAATTTGATTGCCTTATTCACCTTAATTAATGAACATGTCCATTTTGATTAAAACCTTGTGACTTGAATGACTTGTGAATTTTTTGACATATGAATTAAAATTATAATGACATATTTGATTATTTACCAAATTGAACATTTAATCAAGTTGAACAACAAAAAATAAAATGCTTGATAAAAATGACCAATGATGTTTTTAGTCAAATTAAATATTTTATGCAAGTTAATAAGCCAAGTTAACTATTACCTAGGTGAAGTAGACCTAAGTAGGTTGCCAAGGCCAATCTACCTACCTCCTACATAGGCTAAGTAAAATGTTTTGGTATAAAAATATGGTTTGCCAAAAACTTGAAATTTTCAAAAAATCATCTTTCTACCCATTATTTTTTACTAATTCTATCATGATAAATTGCCAATTCTTTGATGTTTTTGAAATAACTAGAACTAATGATTCTTTGATTTTAATTTTTTTCCTCAAAAAATTGGAACAAAAAGTTTTCTAGTTTTGAAATTATAAAAACCCAAAATTGTTGGTTTTTTTAAAAAAAAAAGTAATCACACAACATCAGAAAAAACCTTACCGAGTGCAAATTCTTTAAGGTGTACAAAAATCTTGTTACAACATCACCATTTTATTTTATTTTTACCATGTAAAGACACATTTATGGATGATTATGATGGAATCTAGAATTGTAATAATCTATAATCTTTCTAAAATTTTTGACAACTTTTGATTCATTATTTTTATGGGGATCAAAATATAGGCTATAAAAGGACTACGGTAAAGATTAGGCCCTTTTCATCTTATGTGGTACACCTTAAAGGATTTTCACCCTACCTTGTTTATTATTGGGAACTTTGGGCGGGAGGTTGGTGAATCATGCCAAGTAATTCTTTGCACTATTAGAAAACTTGGTATTTTTTTACTAGCAAATTTAATAAAAAAAATACCAATTTAAATAGGCATTAGAAAAACCACTCAATCATTTTGGACAAGTTGATTTTGACATGTTCGTTATGGCTAGGGTGGTTTTTTTAACTAGCAGAGTATGGACCATTTGATTAGTTGAATTTTTGCCCATAAAAAATAAATTGTGGTAAGTAGGTAGGTAGGTTGTAAAAAGGCAAGCAAGTAGGTAAATGGTAGTTTAGCCTAGCCTAACCTAGCCTACCTTATCCTACTTCACAAGTCTAACTTAATTTAACTTAGTATATCTTACTTAGCCTACCCTACCTACCTTAGCCCCTTAAGCATGTACATAAGTTATAATGTTAGGAATTGAACCCTTGACCTTCCCAATGATAAACCAAGTCCTTAACCAATGGACCACACCATCAAAAGGTTTTCAATCTTTGTCAATTTTGTTATTTCACATGTTTATTTCAACACTTCACTACAAAACTATGAGGTATGAAGGTAAGTAGGTTATAGAAATAGGTGGGTGGCTAGGTAGGTGGATGGTGGGTGAAAAGGTAAGTAGGTGGGTCGGTAAGTAAATAGGCAAGTGGGTGGGTAAAAAATATGTATGTAGGTAGGTGGGTGGGTATGTAGTACATATATGTAAGTAGGTGTGTGGGTAGGTAGGTAGGTAATTAATATATAGGTAGGTTATAGGTGGGTGGATAGGTAAGTAAGTAATACATCTAGGTAGGTGGGTCATGGGTGGATGGGTAGGTAGGTAGTTAATATGTAAGTAGGTTATAAGTGGGTGGATAGGTAGGTAGGTGGTGCATTTAGGTGGGTGGGTGGGTGGGTGGGTGGGTTGGTAGGTAGGTATGTATGTAGGTATGGAATAAGCATAAGATGTCCCACTTGACTAAAAAACATTAGTCATTTTGATTAATGATGTTGATTTCTTATGTTCAATTTGACTAAAACTCATTAACCGTTTTGACTAGGGTTGTGTAACTTGACTAAATGCATTGATAAAAAAAATCATTCTAGTCAAGTTGATTGGTCAAAAAATACATATTTCAAGCCTCTAATCAAAATGAACATGTCCATTAATAAAAAAACGACCAATTACTCAACTTGAACCATTTGAAAAACCATGTTTTGTAATAGTGTAATGTGATGAAAAATCTTAGGATGATAACCTAATTGGATGATGTCATAACATCAATCGCCAAAAGCCAAAAGCTAATGTGACAAGCTTTTGGCAGTTGATGGTGATGGGGAGTGGGAATGTTTTTTGTTTTTGTGGTTGTTGGTATGGTTGTAGGTTATGAACATGTTGGAGTTTTTAAGATTGGTGATGTTTGATCTTTTTATGGCTTTTGTTGTGGGTGAACATTGTGTGGTGTGTTGTTATTGTATGGATTTTCTTGGTTGGATGTCAATCAAGAGCTAGAAGAGTTTGAGCTTAAGTACTAAGGACTTTGGTAGAATAGGTAGCTAAGTATTTTGGTTTTCTTTTTTGATCTTGTGGTCAATTTGTTGCAATCTTGTGATGTTCAGTAGCATGGAAGGATGACTGCCTGAAGGTGAAGACTATAGTTTTTTAGAAGAGGTTATGCAATTTTTGTTGTGTTGTGTACCTCTTAAAGAAACATAGTTTAGAACCATGATTCAAGGGGTTTGTGATCGGGGGAATGATGAAGTTCATTAGGGATTTCGAGAACGATCGTATTTGGCAAAACATGTTTGATGAATGGGATGTTGTTTAGTGAGATTTGGATTTTTGAAGGGTGAAGGAAGAGAGTACTAAAATTGTTCGGTGCCCTATGTTTCTGCTTTTTGTGGGTTTTATTAAGGATTCCATGAGGGAAATAATGGGCTGCATAAATGTAAAGCTTCCTGTAGTAAGAAGGATTTCTTCATGTTGAGTTTTGCATCCTTGAGTTTTTAATTTCATATCATCACTGGGAGTTGTTCATTATGTGCTCATTTCTGGGTTAAATATTGTTTCCATTAGTGCATACAGATCATAGTGTGGGTGTCTAGGATGTACTTTGTTTTGTTAAGTAGATTAGTTGATGCACAAGAGAGTGAGATCGGAGTGATCTAATCCCCTAAGATCTGTAATCAATGATTTATGCATAGTTAGTGTGTTTTTGCTTGAAAGGCTGAAAATCAAAGAATGTGGAGATTATGTGAAATCTGTATTTTATGATGTGCAACATTGATTTGAATGTAACTTTTGTATGACCCTGTCTGTTACACTAGTTCCATCCCATATGTTCTCTTAACTAAATGGCATCCACTCTTTGCAAGCAACAAGCAGTATTAAATTTTAGTCAGTAAGGTTTCCCATATATGAGAATGCTAAAAACCTAGCTGGGTAACTTAATTTTTGCCTCACCCAAACAGCCCAGGCCAATATATCGTCCCCAGATGCAATTCATCTCGCTTGTTAAGTTACCCATTTACCCAAGACAACAATTCACAAAAGTGGCCCCATGAAAGCTTCGCACACGAATATCCATAGTAAAAGTATTGACTTTGTCAATACAGCCTGGGAGGTCCACACAAGATTGGGAAAGGAACACAGAATCTTGGCGCCCCAGGCGACTAATGTCTGTCCATATTTTGGTCCCTTGGAGAGACCCTTAGATGGTCATAAATCATAAAGATCGACTTGAACAAAAAATTTAACAGGTCAGACAGGAAAGCAGAAAATTTTTAGAACCCTAAATATATTTTGGTGACTTGCTGGATGTATTGTCTAAATATGGCTATGACATTCTAAATAAATATTTCCTTGAAATCTGGGGACTTTGCTGCAATTTTTCCACAATAATCCTTCAAAAGAGTCACACTGGATTTGGATTTTTGTTGTGGCAGTGTGAAAATTTGCCAAAGAGAAAATCATTTCTGACCACTACCATGTTCCATATGTCATTGTGTTTTGGGAAGTTATTTGAATCTCAGTCCCCTTTGGCTCTGACATGGTTCTTCCGATAATTCATCTAAAAGGCCTTGACAAGAGGGGGCTGTAGGTACAGGCACCTTAATCGTTGTGATCATTTCACAAGCTAGTAGACAGGCACTTTTTTAGGAAGTGGCATTGTACCTTATTTTCACCATCAGGTTGCAACATAAATTGGGATGCAGAATACAACCAAAAAAAAAACTTGTCAGTTATCAATTTCACTACCGAAAGTAATACCCCCCCCTATCAATTTACTTAGTTATTTTGTGGGTAGTAACTGTTGATTTTCCATAAGGGTCAGTTATCATAGCCAGTTGAGAGTTGTCGATTATCCACAATTTATATGGTTTTTAGTTTTTTTACATTTTTCTGTATTTTATGATAATATTTAATGTTTTAGGATTGACCATCTACCTTCATGAATAAATTGGGTCATTCAAGTAAATTATTAAAATTTGAAAAGTTAATACAATAAAGGTAAGTTATTAATCAATTATAAAAAATTCAATAACTGATTGGTAGGTTATCAATAATTGGGTTGATAATTGGTTGGTTAATTGGGGTCAAAACTCAATAACTGACCAAAACTGGTACAAATGAGTGTTGTCCAATTTTTGATTAGTCATCTTCACGAAAAACAATTACATAAAAATTATGTAAAACCAATCAAACATTCCAATGATTTGATTAAATGTAAGGCCAAGTCTATACTTTTAAAAAATAAAGATGTACTTAGAGAACTTAAACCTTTTAAAATAGAGTAGCACCCCCCATTCAGGTTCCAATTCAATTATGAAAAAGAAGCCAAATGCCTGTTGGCTATTCCAACAAAACTCAAAAGCTCCCATTCAGAGACCTTGGAACCTAGCCTATTTAACCTAAACTTGCCTAAATCTCCCAACTTGCCAACGTTGGTACAAACTAGTGTTGTCCAATTTTTGATTTTACAATTTATATTTCTACAATTGTTAGTTCTAGTTAGTAAGAACCGCATTGGAACCTGGTCTAATTTTTGGAACTGAAACAAGAACCCTAACCTAATCTCATTTTCTTAAAGTATTGGATCCAGAACTGGGTTCCCAGTTCCCAGTTCTATTTAGGCGTGGAACCAAAACTGAACTTTTTTTAAAGAAATATTTTTGAAAATAAAGTGGCTACACCAGGGATTAACCAGCGGTTCTGGTCTAGGTCAGTAATAACCGGACAGAAACCAGGGTCTGATTTTCAAAACCAAAAACAGAACCGGAACCCCACTTTTTGGGGAGGAAATGGATCCAAACATTTGTGTGAACCCGAACTGAGACGGTTCCAATTTATTTTGTAGAGCCGGAACTGGAGCTTCTTCATAAAAGTAAAGAACCGCCCAAATTTGGTAAAAGCCTCTCTGCCACTGGCTATACAAATCATTTGTTGGCAGACTGCAGAGGTGTTCACAGTTTACAGCTTTTGCAACACCTCAACATGTGCACTTTGCATTAATGAACCTCTCCCAGGCCTGCTCGCCAACATGATGAGTATGGAAGCTGTTACCAGTTTTCCTGAGCGCCAGTGTTTTTGAGCTTTATTAATCTGACAATTATTTGGACGATTTTTTGTTTACTCTCAGCGCCTGAGAGAGTGCTGACCCTAAAATTGCAGGACATCCAGAAACCCTAGAACCCAAAACTGAACGCTGTTTGGAAGGAAACTTGTAAAACTTGAGTGTTGGTCATTCAAGCGTTAGAAGGAACCAAGTAAATTTAGGAAGCAATTTTCAAACTCCTATAGTTTGGATCAGCTTGAGTGGACCTTTGGAAATGACCAATTCAGAATTGACTAGTACTTGCTGTGATTCTTGATGATGATATGTGGACCTGAAAACCAGTATCAATTAAACAGCAACGTTGTGGAAGAGAGATTATCTTTGAAACATTGAAACAGATTTCTATGTGGGTTTATGCAAACCAACTTTAACAATGGCAAAGTACAATCTGCTGCTCTCTTTCAAGCTCAAATATGAAAAGAACTTGTGTACATGGGGCAGATTCACAAAACTCACTGCAAAAATCTGTCATACCCATGGCACAGAAGTTGGAAGATCAGTCACAATAAAATATCTTATTCCAGAATGTCATTATTGCAGCTTGTTAACTGCTACTTACAAATGTTTGTTTGCTATGCAGGTAATGCACAAATATGGCACCTGCACAATTGCAGCCAAATTCATAGAACTGACAGCAGAAAAATTTACTGTCAGTTATATGAACTTCAACCTCCCTAGCAGAAAAATCCAATGTCTAGTTGGAAAAATGCAAAATCAATTCCTTACCAACTCAAGATTGTGTGTAGTTAGTTAAAATGAAAACAGTGCATGGTTGCAGTTAGTTCCTCAAAGTGAACAAGTGCAACAAACTCACATAAAAACCAACAACCAATCCTGCAACTATGACCTTGGTCTAGTAGACTATCTAGACTCCCTAAATCCGTATTTGAAGACTGTATTCAATGCCCAAATCTTTGTGATGTCACTATAGCTCGATCCCAATGGGGAAGCTTCACAAATCTGATTCGTACCAGTTGAGGGCACATTCTATCGGTGTTATAGGGTACCGTGTAGTGTCAGTGCAATAATCATAGATAAGATAGTTGCTCTGGACATTATGCAGTGCTTGGATCTGATTGGCATTGAGAGTCTGGTACTGGGGTAAGTTCCACCACATGCCTTGTTGTGTGACGCATGCCTGAGTATCACCGTTCACTACCTCACAACCATCAACTCCAAAATCCTCAAATGTTGCAATAAAAGGTGCGTAAGTCCAATTGAGCTTCACCCATCCATTGTCCGTTGCCCAATTACTGCCATCCCATAGGCTGGCATATATTCCAACCCCTTGGTCATCCATGTATGGCACCCCCAGTGCTTCATTGTTTCTAAATGTGCGAATAGGTGTATCATCTACTAAAAATCTGCAAAACCACCATCACAATTATAAACTGAGACTATGACCCATTAATTTATTGCAAGCTTGTATAATTTCATTCTTTGGCATGTTCATTCACAAAGTAAAATCTGCCTTTTCCCTGGTGCCAAAAGCCATTTCAAGGGTTTTGATGACTTGTGAGTCCAGCACAGACTGATAGGTTGACAACAAATTTCTACATCTCTTGGATTAGGCTTTGAACCAAGATCAATACAACTAGAGAAAGAACTTGAGCCTATTTATAGCACAAATCACCTTGAGATTCAGGTTCATGTCTGTTCTTTATACTACCCCCTAATGCTTTGAAAGCTATATTGTCTAAGCTTCATTTGAATCTTAATGACGTTAAATTTCACTTGTGTAATTTGACATACCTCCAAGACAGAACATCTTGAACTTCAAATTTCAAGAATCTTACAAAATGGAAGGTACCTGTTTTCAGGTACCTTTTGTTTTATAAAATTCCTGAAATTTTAAAAGTTCATCATGTTGCGCAAGGAACTCTTTTTGGGTCTTCTGGGATTTTTGGGCCCAGCCAGGGGCAATAAATCCAGGAAGACCCTCAAAGAGGGTCCTTCCCCTTTACAGAACTCGGAACATGACAACAAGGGTAGTCAAAAGAGGGCCTAAAAAGAGGCAACGCTTGAGGACTTAAGACACCACATTAAGGCACATGAATATGACCCATAATAACTAACTAAGCTAACCCTAAAGCCTCAAGGGTACAAAGAAGTAGTATGGGAAAACCTATCGTCATAGAAGGACTACTAGAGCGCGCTTCCCTGGCACTAATAGCCCTTCTAGGCAATTATTTTTGTCAGCAGACTGTTTATCACAGTAGACGAAGGTTTTTGCAGAATCCATGTAGCTCCTTCAGCCTCCGTGTGAGGAGATAGATGGAGATGGCACAGGTGATCAGTATATATCTATCTAGATAGGCAGAATTTTTGTAGTTACTACCTGAATAATACGTTGGTTTAAGCAGACTGTTCACTTGGAGAAGATCAGAAGAAGCTTACACGGTGATGTTGCTGTTCCAGAGAACAGAATAATAGTGGAATTCCACAGTAGGGTCGAACCACAGGTTGATGCGCTGCTCCCGTCCTCCTACGCCATTGGCGTACACGTTGGTCTGGAGGCCATAAGGTTGCCCTGTCACGTTTCCAAGGAATTCGAAATCCATCTCATCGTGCGTAGCCCCTGGGGATGACAACTGCAGCAGCAGGCCAAGAACATCACATGAGAATGCAGCTACATTAAGTAACCATTATACGCAAGTTCAACTACTGCAGGCGCATAGTCAGTAATCAGTAATCGGAGTATATCAAGAGTAGTATCTAAGAACGAGTTTCTTTTGTCGAAGAATCATCTTTTCTTCATGTGCAAAATTTTCTGAGCCCGTAAATGAAAGCATTTCTAGGCCATCGCCGTGATCCGTTTTGCAGCATTTTCCTTTATCATCAATGCAAAACACATTAATCCAGCCACCAAAGTTGAGCTTGGGCCATGATGATCAGGAAGTCTTTACATAATAGGCCGTCACGGTGCCAGCCGAGTAGCCAGGAACGAGCTTGATCCCCATTCCGATCCTCCCGAACAGATACGAGGTCTTGGATCCGAATGCAGCAGCTGCAGTAGCACCACCAAAACCATCAGTACAACAACGCCCATGAAGTTCTTCACTAATATAAGCTGGCCAGCATCTTCTCCTCGAAGCTGCTGATCATACCTGAGTACTGATCCAGGACGAGCTCCACCTGACCTCCATTGAGAACTCGGGTATGATTGGCATCTGTGGTAGCAAGATAATTTTGCTGGAACGACACAGCAACGTTACTGTTCTGAGCCCCTGCGCAATGAGCCAATGTAGCCAATAATAGAACCACGAACACACTAGCTATGGGGGCATGAACATCCACGTTCCTGCTGCAGTAGTCCATGATCGATCGATCGATCGAAGCTCCTGTCTGCAAAGCTCTACGCTTTTAATCCGCCCCCCGATCACGTTGCTGCAAAGAAGTAGTCTACTTCTGTGTCAGTCCCTAGAAAACATGAAAAGTATTCAGAACCGTGCAGGCAGTGGTGTCCAAACTTGGAACACCAGAAGATCAAAAAGCTAGACTGAGTGTTGCAGAAAGTGTTGCAAAAAGTGTTATAATCTATCTGAACACACAAGACCTGCTCCAGCTCAGATGTTAAGAACAAAAGTGCATCGTTTGTCTATATAACCTCTCTGAATGAACTTCTTTCCGACTAGTGACCAGTGCAGATTTGCGCAGTGCTATTGTGCTGGGATGGATGGGTCCAGCCAGATACGAAGATGAAGCTAAAAGATAAACCTGGGGTTGATCACAATTTTACTTATTGCAGCCAACTACCCACTCGAGCAAGAACCTGATCTAATGTCTCTACCGCTTATACTAGTGCAGCATTGAAGTTTGTCTTGCTGCTGCTGGCTGCTACCGCTTCCAGCTAGCTCCCTTTGAGTTGCTGCTGCCAGCTGCTTGAGCTACTACAATCGAACTACTTCTCAATGATCAGAAGTTGCTGATTGACTACCTACCGAAATGAGGTGCCATCTATTAAGCTAGAAAAGGAGGGAGGATGGACATTGGAAAGTTCATGTTTGCCAACTGGTAGGTGCCGCGTCTTCCAGTGTACCTGTCTAGTGATCTGCCACGCCATTAAGAATCAGCAGCTGTGTGATTTCAACACCTGACAGTTTCTTTCCTTGCCACAGGTTCAAACGTCTCCCATTAAGTTGTTCGTCAGCCTAAAATAATCTTGAATTATTAATTAACCTAGTTCTGGCTTGCACAGTTTGGGGCAGCCTTTTATTAAATTACTGGCGACATTTCGCCAAAAAGATTTTTTTTAATATTAAAAATTGTGAAAATGAAGTGGTTTATGTCTGGGGTTCTCCTTCGCCAAAAAATAAAATTAAGAATCGCCTGTTTTCTTACATTTGAGTCCAGCAGTTATCTAGAAATAGAGAAGAAGTCTTTAAAATTTTAATTTTTGTGTCTAGCCAAATTTGGCCAAAGCTTCCTATGGATGATCGAATTTTAGCTACATCATAAAGTTGACCACAAAAAAAACACTAGTGTGGGGTAGTAAGAGAAAGACTCAGCTGATAGATACGCATGAATGAGAGAGAGAGAGAGAGAGTTCAGCTACATTAAGACAGCCCAACTGCGGAGTGCAGATTTTTTCAAAAAACAAAAAATTATTCTTGAGAGAGAGAGAGAGAGAGAGTTCAGCTAGGAGACAGACAACTTGCAGACTGTTGAATATATTAAAAAAACAAATTATGTTTCAGATAACAAGGGCTGGCCAGTTTTAGTTTTTGACAAAGAATCCATTGGTCTTTGGAACAGACTATAATTTGTTGCCTCCTCTTTTGAAGGCCGGGTTCAATTTCAAACCATCGTTTGACAGATCTTTTGAGGGGTGGATTCAAGATGAGTGCAAATTTTAACCTTTGAGAATATGACTCACAAGACAGCTGGACTGCAAAAACGTGATTATTGATAGAGACACTTAAATGGAATGAATGAGAGATGCTGTTAGCCTTTTGTGCCTGGGACAAAGAAAGACTTTGAGAGTTATGTACTTGATTAATTAGCAACTAGCATTTGAAAGGGCTTTCTGGATGTACTGGTCTGAAGATATTATGGAGACGTCACTTTAGTACTAAAGTATTGCCAGGGAATTAATAAACCTTCTTCCTCAACAAGGGACGCGTCCTCTCTAAGTGGACTAATAAGTTGGACTTAACACAATGGCCTGCTACCTGGAACCCTGGAGATCTCAAAGCTGGCTGCTGGGACGGGACTAAAATATTATATCCTAGTAAGTGGGATCTTGAGGGTGGGGGAGGGCGTGGGCAAGCTCTGTTTTCCAAAGCGTAGGGTAAAGACCTATGGTGGGGGCTGGCATTCCCAAAATAAGGGACCTAGGACAATATAGGTAGTCAAGTCTCTACTGGCGTTTTGTAAATATCCCTGGTGGTTGGGCTTCACCCATTGTAAAGCACCAGGCAAAAGTTATCATGAACCTAAACTTATATAGCACTCAAGGCATAGGTGTGGGATGGTTTTTACATCTACTCCTTAAAGAGTAGGGGAGATCTTATGTCTACTTAAACCTTTAAGTTGGCTTAAGATCCCTTCCACTCTTAAGGAGTAGATGTAATATCTCTCCTCTTTTCTAAGAGAGCTATTCCTGGATATATGGTGCCCTCCAAATACACTTAGGAAATCGCTGGGAATGCATAGTGAAAGAGAAGAACTTCACCCTGGCACAGGGTCTGAATGAGGCTCCCAGGGTGGGTCTCTAATGGGCAATTCAAATTGTTACAGATTCTCACATGTCATTAGTCCGTGTAGTTACAAATACAAGTAACACTGTTATTGGCTTCCCTTGCCAAAGAGGAGAGAATAGAATGGCAACAAATTTTAAGAACCTGATTGGCTGCAGGATTCCAACCCAAACATCCCTTCACAATTAAAAATGTGCTGATGCAAAACAAAGACACAAATTTTGTCATCTAATCAGGTGTCTCTCCAGACTTCCAGCTACAGCCTTGTTGCGATTTTAACACTTCTCGTTCATACTTCTGACGTCCTAATTGGGCAACCCTTAATTTAGCCTTGATTTATTTAGTCAGGTTTGCTACTGTCCTACCTAGTATGGGCTTGCAGGGAATTGAACCCACAACGTGTGCCAAAACGTCTACGTTTTTCAATGACACTGACCAAAACAGTTGGAGTTTTCACCCTGGTACCAGGGTTGGTAATGGTTCACCCCAGGCCACATCACCAACACTGTACTGGTACCATGGTAAAAACTCGAAGAAAATTGTGATTCCTTGTAAGAATTATAAATGTCACATCGCTTTCATCCGTCCAATAAAACAGGGTCTCTGAGTGAGAATTTAACATGTCCCAAGGAAAATATTGCCACTAAAGAGGCCTCATTTAAGAAGGTGAAGGTAACAGTGTAGGTGCTGGTTTACCCAGGTTTTGATGTGGCCTTCAACCAAACTTATCAATTTTCCAATCCACTCATTCCACCTATTTTCAGTTGACACTTATCTGAACCAAAATCCAAATTATCACAAGGGTCTCAAGTTAGGCCCTGAAATTACTTTACATTGACAGGGATGTTAGAAAATGGATGTACACTCATGTAATGTGTAAATGCAAATGCTAATTGATTGTGCCTACACTAGTGTTGGGCGCATGCACACTTTGGCGAGTTTGAACCACTGGTTCCAGTTCATATTAGTAAGAAATAAACTGGAACTGGGGCTGAAATTTGGAACTGGATTTTATTTCTTTAAGAACTGTACCTGAAACTGGGTTGCTGGTTCTATTGATCTGTGGAACTGGAACCAGAACCAAAATACATGTCTTCGAGAAAATTAAAGTGACTAGAACTGGGATTAACTGGAGGTTTACCAGCAGCCAACCATTGGTTTCATTCTGGGTTTATAAGAACCAGATTGGAACTGGGTCTGATTTTTAGAACTGGAATGCAAACGGCAATAGATCTCTTTGGAAGAACCAGACTCCAGGCTCCATTTCTTTGTAGAACTGAAACCAGAACTGAGTCAGTTTTCTTTTTTTCAAAATAGTGGGAACCAGAGGTTCTTGACAAAAGAAAAATCCACCTGACACTGGTTTATACTCTGCACCTGGGTTGGAAACTTTGCTGCATGGTAAATGCCCCTCACTAAAAAGTAAACAAGTGATGAAACCCTGCCAAACTTTATAAAAAGAAAGCACCCAAGCAAGGGAGAGAAAAAAAAACAAGGGGCAAGGACCAAAGTCCAGGCAAGCAAACAGCCCAAAAGAGTCAGGCCACAAGGAGGTAAGGGAACCACTAAGTACCAAAACTTCCACCAGTCACTTGAAGCATATTGACTAAAGAAAAGGGAGGTAAACTTGATCAAACTCCAAGCCTAAAAAAACCCTCCTGTCCAGAAACAGCCCACTTCGAGATAAAGACAATCTGCACTCTCTATAAAGTCACCGACACTCTCTGTTTATAAAAGGAAGACAACATGATAAAGGAGGGCCTACAAACAAGTTGTAAGCCTAAATGTTCAAACTGAAATCCCCCCAGGATACTTACTGATCTAGGAAACCCCATTAGGTTTTCTATTGAACTGCAACACTATTACCATCACCAAAATGAATGCTGAAAGCAGATTCTAATAAAGGAGGTAAGTATGCAATAAGGCATTATTGCAAGCAACTTGCTCTTCTCTATACAAAGCCCAGCCAAGCAAGACAGAGTCCACCACCCCCGGAGATTGTCAAGGAAGCCAGAGGCCCACACAGTCACGAGTCATAGTCCACTAATGTTACCTGAATTGTTTTTGAACTACCTAGTACGAACTCTTGAGCTGTTGCAGACGAAGTTCTATTTTCTCCTGGGTAGAATAAACCTTGGTTTGTGTGTCCCAACAACCTCCATGCCTATAGGTGGGATTTCGTTGACAAGGGTACACACTATTAAAAGGCAAGAGACACAGGGACCCTCCATCAGGATCACAGCAAGACCAGGAAACCAACCCTTGGTGGAGGAGAACGGAGACGTTTCCAGTTACAGCTGTTATACCGTGTCAGCTGCGATACATGGGGCCTTCCCCATACCCTGAATTAGGTCTGGTGCCTGAGTAAGAACATTTGTAGGTCCTTTCCCCAAAAATATAAGAAAAGAATAAGAAGAACGTGGGTCCTTTCAAGAGTTGGTTATGTAGAAGGATTTCATCAGGCTCTTGAACAAGAGTCCCTGACTATTGTCAAACACACTTCCCAGAACCTTCTTAAAAAATTTTAAATATGGTCCCTGAATATAGAGCCACACTTCCCAGAACTTTGCCATACTGTAAAGGGCTCTATCAGTGAAATTTCTCAGAGACTCAGCTGCACAATGGAGAGATGTACTGAGACATCATCTGCATTCCTCCTGGAAACAGTTTTCTGGTTTGGTGCCTCTTTTGATTTCTGCTGGAACCAGCTTTGAGGACTGGTGGCCCCACCTCACGTCTACTTTGTGTTTCATATATGGTTTTCTTCCAGCAGCTACCTGGTATGAGGTGGTGGGCAAGTAGAGTCAATGTTTTGAGTGGTGGTTTAGTCAGGTGGTTTTGGCTACGGATTTGAAAACGTCCAGGGGTTATTTGTTAAATAGCTGTGGATTATTTTGTTGACAGATTCTTATTGGTATACTAATCAAGGTTTATTTCGCTTCAAGAAATTACTGAGTTTGTAAAGTACATACTCCTGTTGGCAGGTTCTATGCAGGTTCCCTGATTTAGGTAGGTTCAGGTTAGAGGTCAAGTTTTAAGGTTTGGGCACTGAGATTCCATGTTTTATTGGAAGAGTTTCATTGGAAGAGACCGGCATTTCCCATTCCAGATGGCACTTCAAAATGTTCGAGCCATGTTATCTCAGGGTGTTTGCTTTCATGTCCCATTCTTTGAGAGCTTAGTGGTTCAATTTCATTCCTAGTTGCAGGCTTCTTTGTTGGATCATTTACACAAGTAGGAATTTGCAAGCACTGAGCAATGACTTCATTCCCCTTACTATTAAGACATATGGGTGCCTTCATTCTTGTTTTGATTCTTTACTAATCACTTGTGCATAGACCACTATTGCGCATCATCAATAGTCTTCTTTAGTCCCTTCGATGTTCATTTCCCCCTATCGACAACATGTGTCCATAGCCTTGCAATGTGCAAAAGCCATAGCAATTCTTCAATGGGCTACTACATTTGGTCGGGGTTCCTCATCTCTTCCACACATCATAGCTAGTGCACCTTTGTCACTAACCAATTTGTTGCAAACAATTGTTGTTTCATCTTAGGTCTTTTTTGTTTTTGTTAATTGTCATTTCATAGCCTTAAGTCCCATTTGTAGAAGGTTTTCTTTTCCTTATTTTTCGTTG
>Ga0209611_10003496_pt1 | contig 27198 bp, 24 predicted proteins | sample S1TSphgellanicum_3_FD_187693 | JGI IMG/M metagenome (GOLD analysis project Ga0209611, IMG submission 187693) | Host-associated microbial communities from peat moss isolated from Minnesota, USA - S1T2_Fc - Sphagnum magellanicum MG (SPAdes) (version 2) | ecosystem: Host-associated > Plants > Peat...
CCCGAATGTTTAGAGCTCGACAGCAAGGCCCAAAACACCTCGCATTGGGGTGTTCTTGGTGTCATTGAAAAGGTCTTGAAACGTAGATATCGAAAATGGCCTCGCATTGGCAATTCGGACATCTGCAACCTAAGTTATGGGCAAAAGAAGGGCCGGGAGTCAAACTGACAATTTGACTCCCGACCACTAAAAGTCTGGAATCGACCTCTTCCCGACGTCTCCTTGAAGAGTGCGATATGGCGTTGGAAAGCTCTCGACGAGAGCTACAACATTGATTCAAGACTCGTCCCAATCCGAATTCGGGGCGAGGAGCTATGGCCGTTCAAAGTTCCGGGAGTCCAGCCGGGACACTTTCGGGACTCCATTTCGAGAGTCCCAACAAAATGTGCCATTCGGATGTAGCCTCCGCAACCAGTTGCAGAGAATACTATATGGGGGAAGGTGGTGGCTTCCCCCGAGTCCGGGCCATGGTGAGTCTTGTGTGTCCAAGTGCCCGTGGCAAGTCCCAACACCCAAGGGTGTCCCGAATGCTAAAGTAACCCGATTTGGTTGGTTTTTGGATGCAGATTCACACGAGCTAAGCTAGTCCCTCTTCCTAGTTTAATCCCTGGGCTCCCAACTCGACCCTCTACCCCTTTTTAGAGTTGGAAGTCGGGAGTGTGCCTCTAAGTCTCAACTTTCCACAACTTGACTTTGTGAAACCCTCAAGTGGGTTTCACCCCGTGACTTGGGAGCGCGTCAATCTTTGATTACAGGTTTTCACCTTGATTCAAACATCTCATTCTCATGCTTGTGCATTGGAGCTAGAAATTTCTCATGGGTCCACCTATGTTTCCAACAATGGTGACAAGTTCATGTGTGGCTTAGTGCATTCTATTTTTGTGAAAATAAGTCTAGTTCTTATGTTAGTTCCAACAAAAAAGGTGTGAGCCCAGGTCCGTCACAAGAACCTAACCTTAGACCCTTAGTTTTAACACTAAAAATTGATACCTTCACAACATTAGAATACACACATGGAACTTAAAAATCACAAACCATGCTTCTATGGTTAAATGTTTTGTATGTTACATTAATGACATTATTATGTTAAATTCCCAATACAAAGGAACATAATTATCAACTATAATTAAATTTTTGAATTCACTCTTGATACATGTTTATTCCAAATGCAATATTATTAGTCACAATATTTACCCAAACTTTTTGGGAATTCAAATGGGCAAAGTGGACACCACTTCAAAAATACCAAACTAGCATATACATTTTATTAAAACATTTTTTTGAAGGGTACACTATTGTCAAATGTTTGTCCTACTTTTGAACCCCTAATTTTGTTGACCATGATTGATCAAAAGTTCATTAATTGGATGATGCACAAGAACCTTTTCAATGGTTAAATGTTGAACTCAACCTTACATTCATTTTGAAATAACTTGTCAAATTGTAATCATAGGAGTCAACAATATTATTTTATTCAAAGATTGTGTGTCTTTTAGTTTAAAGATATCTTTTCATAAAAAGGAATTTTTGAATAAAATTTTTGTACTTTTTTTATTAAGTATGTTTATAGTTGCCCCCATATATCACATGTTGTGTGTTAATCATTGTTGAATAAATAATAGACTATGTTATAGATTCAAATTGTGAAAAATGATCACCAAATCATACCAAAATATGTTTACTGCTTGATAATTTATTTCTTCATATTGTAAGCTAAAATTTTGTTTTATATATCATGTACATTATACCTCATTTAAATTCTAATGACAATGATAAACAAAATTAATTTAAATGAAGCAAATATAAAGTCCAATAGTCATCATTAAAATAGTTCCAACATGGTCACTTGGTTGACAATTACACATGGAAATGGTAGGGCATGATAGGAACATCTATGTGTGTTGTGAATCTTTCGTGAAATGTTTTGAAATGAAACCAATAGATGGAAGGGAAGAAAGGAGGAACAAGATCACACTCATGGGGGCCAAAAATGTGTCAACAAAACCATTTCCCAAGTGACAATGAATGTTGTTGTTAGTGAGGTTGTGGTTACAAATCATGTTGTTTGCATGTGGGTTCCATTGGATCCATGTCAAAAAGAAGTTCACACGATGGCAAAAGGTTTTGATTATGTTTGACAACCATGTTACATTTGCAAACCCCTTTTTCATATTCTTTCGCCATATGTTTGTGAACATTGTAGCACACATGAATTTATCCTTGCTCATGGCTAAGGCCATCATGATGGTGATGTAGTACACATGGATTTTGCAAATTCCTATCACAATGTGTTAGAAGCAATCAAGCAAAAAACCATGTGCAATAAATGGAGAAATGTGATGATCTTTTTAAAACCTAGAACAAATGAGAAAATCATGCATGGCCTCATTCAAAGCAAGCGTTTTCACTCATGGCTATGTAGTTCAGCCTATGTTTATATGTTATCCACATGTGCACATGGATCCTTCCTAGGTTGCAAAAGGCCTTGTCATGTACAAGCTTCTTTTTTGTCTTATGACATAGTTCCATAACTTTTTGTCAACAAAATCCTTGCACTATCCCCCTTCTTTTTCCAAGGTATTTCTTGGACAATGCATTTTAGGATTTCTAATAAACAAGTTGTAAAGTTAATGGAATCGATCAGTTGTTCATCCCCTAATTTGCATATCTATGTTTCATGTTCAATACAAATTGTGTGAATTCTACTCCTTGAATTCTAGGTTTAAGTTGAGTGCACTTTATTGTTCGTTTGTAACTAATGGAGGTGTAAAAGATATGTTGGTTGTTGTGTTTCAAACCATATTTGTGTGTTTTGTAAACCCATGTTAATTGTGTAGTGGATTTGAGTTGTAACATGGAGTATTTTGTAGGTGGAATTTTCACCCATCATACATTTGACAAAAGCACAACAAAAAAATCCTTGAGCTTTAGCAAAAAAGGTATGTGTTACCATGGCACAAACATTCAATGTATTTGTGATTCAACACACTTATGAGGATGCTACATTAGCATTAAGTTGAAGCTTGATAACAAAATTGTTGTTTTAGAATTTGGGAAGTTTGGGAAGATGTGACTATAAATCAAGATTATGAAACATTGGTTGCACAAGTTTTTAGCCATGAATCCAACAAAAAGGTAAGATTGTTACTTGAGATTATGGGAACAAGTGAGGTTTGAAACAAAGTTTTAGTCAAGAGATGAGTGAATTGGTTATATTGGCATGTACTATTGTTTACAAGATCACAAATATGTTATATATTATTGTTCAATACCACTTTAAAAGCATGGCATCCTAAGTCACCAATTTTCCTTTTATAGTATGACAATCTACATTATGGTATATGCAATAGCGTTATCATGTACATCATGAACATGAATAAAATCACACACAAAAAAAAAATGTAATGCCTCCAATTTTAGCATAATAACATTTAATCCCAACAAGGTGTCAACAAAAGTGAACAAACACAAGTTAGATTTGGCATAGGCTTGTGTGAGTGCATCTAATGTCATGTTCATGATAAGAATGTGATATTCATCACATGTTTGACATGATTGATCATGGATATCCACTTAGTTTTAATGTTTTGCAATATTTGGGTCTTTTGTTTCCATGAATTCTGCCAAATTAACGAATTCCAGATGTTGATTGGGGATGTGATTGAAATAATCATAGATACATTACAAAAGAATTTCAATGTGAGAAACCAAAGGTTGGTTTGAGAGGTTTTGTATTGTCAAATTTGTTCAATGAATCATTCAATGCACACCAATGACATTGGGAACATATAGACATTGGATTTAAACTATAACTCTGAATCTTAGGGCTTGGAAAATGTTGACCCCATCAACACCAAAACAACTAGCTTTGAAGCAATCTCCTTTTTTTTTCAAAGCCCATTGTGTATTCAAAAATTCATGAGCAAAAAAATTAAATTGTTAGTTCCAAATCTTAAAACACTTGCTAAAAGCCAACAACAAGGGTATTTAACACCAATCTTCCAAAATATAACCATTCACACTTGCCCAATATACATTTTCCATGGATGTGACCTCATCACAAGTAAGAAATACAAACTTCACATTTTGGACAACTTAAAATGTTTTTATTTAATGGATCACCTTATTGTCCTTGTGTTCTACTTTTTCCCAACCAACCTTATCAAAGCTATGGTTTTTAGGGATAGATTGGATTTTTAAAAACTTAAACAAAGGTTGAAAATTCTCATAAATTTTATCTTTACTCAAGAGGTTGAAAATAATGGCAAATTGAACAAGTTTTTACTTATATTCCATGACTTGACCAAAATTAACCTGTGGAGGATGATTATTTTAAACAATTAAACATACAAATTTCCATTTTTTACATGATTGCATTTTGGATCCATAAACCACTTACCATTATGTGTTTTCCTTTTACTTACATGTTTTTCAATGGATTCCCAATTAGCCACCAAAACCATTTTAGAACAAAGATGACATTTGACAAAAATAACTATGTGAACATCATTGAAAATGGGTTCTACCCATGGTAGTTTTAGGGCTAAAACTTGCAATTCACATCAATATCAATTTTATTTATTTTTTAATTTTTAGGATTTGAAGCATTTATGCCCTCAACAACAATAGGGGTAGGTTTTTAGAAGGTTCAAACTTTTAAGAATTGTGTTTGAATCTTGAAGTGGACCAATTGTCAAAATGGGGTTTTGCAATCAATTTATTTGTTCACCCATATGACTAAATTCAAGTACATAAAAGGAGATAGATTCATCATTTGTAAGGGCTTCTATTGGGAGTTGGCCACTAAAAAAATACTTAAACTTGAAACTACTTGGAACTTGCAACCATGGAAACATGAATAAAATTTTTTAATGCATATTGATACAAATTTCAAACAAACGTTTTGACTCAAAAGTGAGAATTCAAGAGGTTAAATATATATATATATAAGGTTCACTTCAAATGTAAATCTACAACAAAAAAATTGTGTGCACATGGTAGTGCTTTATTATAATCTATGATTTTATAACATTTCAATTAACAAAAAATGTGTGTGTTGAGCATTGTGTGTTTGCAACCTCACACAAGAAATCTGAGTCAAAGGTTGGAAAGCTTATCCCTAAAGGTCATTACCAATTGGTGTTGTGCGTGTGCTTGCACTTTTTAGAAGAATTCTAAAGTATAAGCCCTTAAGGTCTTAGGCCATTGGTGTTGTACAATGCATTTCAATGAGTTGAGATTCAGTACTACAAACACTTTCAAAAGCGATGAAGGCAGAAAGAAACAGTTTGGGAGTGAGCCTGCAAAATGGAGGAAGGAGAGACCATGAAGGAGGATTAGGTTCTGCGAGAGGAGATAGAATTCCTGTACCAAAAACTCCATGGCTGATCCTTTCTCAAGTGTAAGTGATCAGTGGTCCCTGGATGAAGGCTGTTTCTCTAGAAGATGGTATGCAAACTTTGCAGCTGCACATCATGATGAGTTCTTGTTTCCAACTGCAGCTCCTGGAACTTGCTTATGGGCAATGCTGCCAACAGGATCCTCAGTCAGCAGGGCAGATGTGGAGCCTGTGATCAGTCAACCAACACAATGTCAACAGATGCCAAAAGAGTCATCATCTTCCTAAGAGTGCATGCCAATGCATCCTTCCATGAGCAGCTGTGGACAAGAGCTACAGTTGGTCCCCAGTTGTAAGCCCCTTTTGCAATTTGCAAACAATCTCATCTCACCCCCCGACACTTTCCCCAATCCTGATCATCTCCACCAAATTTATTTGGGTACTGGATCTGGATCTGGTGACGCCTTCAGACTTGGACACAGCTTGGACTCAAAGCAGACCAGGTACCTGGCCCTGCCACCTACTACACCCGTAGGTAGTGGTAGTGCAGCTGATTCTGGTTCTCTGGTGATTGGCAACTCTGAGCAGGAGTTGATTGACAGCTCAAAGGTGACTGCCCAGGAGATGCTTCATGCCAAGGAATTGGCAGCATCCAGAAACCACAGTGAGGCAGAGAGATGCAGACAAGAGTGCATCAGTTCCCATCTTTCTACCCTTTGCAGCCTTCTTCCTAGTTCTACAAAGGTCAGCAGCTCCTTGTCATGTTTGATGTTGGATAACTGTAGTATGAAAGAACATGCACTCTTTCACAACATATATTCTTTCTTTTCCAGTTTTATGGCAGTGGAAGTGAGAGGGAAAAAAAAGACAAAAAAAAACCAGGCACTGCTGCTGCTCCAAGGATAATGTTGTACGCATTTTGGTTCTTGCTGATTGAACTCTGTTGCTCCTGTGTTTCCAGAGAGACAGAGCGACTTTGCTTGCAGAGGTGATTGACCATTTGAGTGAACTCAAGCAACATGCAACTGATGTTGGAGATGGTGCTTCCATGCCTATGGATGTGAATGAGGTCCAGATTGACATGGATCCTCTGTATGGAGAGGGTTGGCATGTGTTGAGAGTGACATTCGGCTGTAATAATAGGGCAGACCTCTTCCAGGATCTTATCAGAATTTTCAATCAGCTAGATTTCCGTTTACTGAAAGCTGAGATTGCCACTCTAAGTTGCCACATCAAATGTATAATCCATGTAGCAGCTAGAAGCAGTAGTAACAACAAACAGGTGATGACAGCAGCTACTGAGGAAACCGACAGGAGTTTGTCAATCACAGCATTAAAAGAGGCTCTCTGTTCATTTATGGAGGAGAAGCAGGTGAGCGCTGCAGGGATGTCTCCTTGAACCCAAGCTCCCAGTAAGCGGCCATGGATAGGTACAACCTGCAGTTGCCCATGACCCCCAAAAAAAAATTTGTTAGCCAATACAGAAGGAATCAGCTGGATCTTGATCCTGATCTGTTGTAACTTGTAGTTTTCGGTTCATGAAAGGCTTGCCAAGCTCATACCTAGTATGTTGATTTCACTCCAACTGAGAGTTTCTATGGGGGGGGTTTTGTTAGTCCACTCTAAAGCTTCTGCTCTTTGTATTGCCGTAGATTTATCAGATCTTCTAACCTTGAAATTCTTTCTCTGCAGACTTTGTGATGACAACGCTCTTGTCAGGCAGCTGGAGTTTTGCTTGAAGGGATTTGACAATCTTTTGTCAGCAGTTGGAAAATCTTTGGCAATCTCTGAAAAACTATCATTGCAATCTTTTGCCTCGCTTTAGCTAGCTGAATGAGCAGCATTGTACAGCCTTTTGAGCAGGCATCCCGTTAAGAGTTTAGTTATATTTCTTTCCTGAATTTTCCTTTAGGTACAGAAGTTTGCATTCCAGATTTTACCCATTTGTGCTCTTTCTTTTTGACTTTATATGCCATCTCTGTGTGGGACATGTATGGTGTAGTACTACTAGCTGTATTGACACAAAGGCTCTCCATGGTGATTCAAAGTGTCACAGATGTAGTGATAGTTTGCTTGACACAACACCTATTTTGTATGCAATTTCTTTTGCCCATGAATCTCATTATACCCAAATTCAAAGTCAATGAGAATGCCTACCCAACAGAAGTGGCATCTTGTCTCAAAGCCATATTTCCTTCACAATCTTACATTACATGTGTTCTCTGATGGGCAGTGGTGATGTTTAGAAAATAGATTGGCCTGTTCAAACTCCATGCCAGTGATTTTAGAGCAACTGTTGAGATAATACATTGGAATGTTTGGGCTCCAAGTAAGTGATTTTCAGGAGCAATGAAGCAAAGATTACACATAATCTTTATCCATCCCTGTCCCTTAACTTTTCTTTCAGGAGAAATATTTATGGAGATAGCTGTAAGGCTCAAGCTCTCTCCCTCACATGGCTGAAAAAAAATTCAAAGCAGAATCATTTGTAATTGCTCTACAAGGCCAACAATACCACTCTCGGTGCCCAGGCATAGGTCATGTGTGTCCTGGTCCTTGTTGATCATGAAGGTGTCTAGAGATAAGCACTGAACATGCTTCACCAACAAAAGGGAAATGAAACGTTGCAAAAGTTATGTACTCAATGATCTGGCCAAATCTCATTCTTGATTGAAACCGTCAATGACCTAAAGATTGCAACCCATGCTCAACAAAGGGGGAATCCGTAGATTTCTTGTAGAAGTCAGCAAAGAATCACTCAGATCCCACAAAAACCATAGAGGATTTAACTCTCTTCAGATTGCGTCTGCATGAGAATAGCATGTGTATACAAAATCTGCAGAATGCCAAAAAAAAAGGGGGCCTTTCTTCAAAGGGGGAATGCAGGCATACATTTGATGCGGAGGATCAGCTCCTTGCAAAGAAGTGATGAAATTTCTCTCCACTTTGACATTTGACATTGTCTTATAAAGTGAAGAAGAATTTGCTCAATAGTGAAAGTAGCAGAATTTGTCCAAGAGCTTGCTCCTCCTCAAAGCTCACGATGAATTCCTGCCTTCCTTCCCTAAAACCCTTCATTCCCCTCTCCTAACTCCTAACTCCTCTTGTTCCACAACCAAAGCTTGTTCCATCAAGTGGGGCCTGGGTGGGTTTTGTTGGTTGGGCCACCTAAGGTTGGTAGGTAGGTAGGTAGGTAGGTATATGGGTTTTAGGTTTTAGCCAAGGGTGGTAGGTATATGGGTTTTAGGCTTTAGCCAAGGGTGGGAAGGTGTATGGCTATAGCCAAGGGTGGAAGCTGGTATATAGTTATAGCCAAGGGTGGTAGGTTTATGGGTTGTAAATGGGGAATTTATGACAAAATATATGGGTTGTCAAAAAAAAGAAAAAATCCAAAACAAATGCCACAATTGCCTAAAATATGAAAAGGTGCTTAAGATTTTCTAGTTTGATATTTTTAATATCACCAAATTTGGCTAAACATGCTTATGGATGATTGCCACTTGAGCAAAATCACAAAGTTGAAAAAGAAAAAGAGTGGTTGTTGGTGGGTTATTTGATGTTTTTAATAACACCTTCAAACTAATGAATAGAATTGGCATTCAATCCACAAATACTTGAAAGCACCACCAACTTGAAAATTAAAAAAATTAAACTACCTTTGAAATGGGCCAAGAGATGCCATAAAATGGTTGCATAGTTTTTTCCCCTTTTGGAATGAACATCAAAAGACATATACCAAAGGGTACATAGTTATTAGTTACCTTTGTAGGAGCATGGATGGCTAGAGAACCTTGCAAAAGCCAAAGAAAATGGGGATCGAAAATTCTAGCCTATAAAATAATTAGGCATGTAAATGAAAATCTTGATTTCTCATAATTTTGGAAAAAGCATGGTCTTTATATCTTGCAGGTGATTTATGAAAATGTATAAATTAAATTATTAATGCAAGAATTTCCATAAACAAAAAGGGAATCATGTGGACAAACATTTTAATATTTCATTGAATTCATAATGAAATGGCGAGTCTAGCAAGTAATACACACCACAATTGGTGTTAGATATGCATCAAGTGGGGAAATTGAGTTCATTTGTACATTTATATTTTATTAAGGTGTGATGGGATTATAAGTTATTAAAGCTAATTGCACATTCAAATTGTTACTTGAATAATGACAACGGTGTAAACATCACATGTAGCAAAAATGGTCAAAACCACAAATCCCTCTAAATCTAATTCAAAGAGATCGTTGGAAGTAGAAGGCTCACAAAAAGGTCAAGCAAAAAACTTGCATATGCCAACAATAATACAAGCTAAAACCCAAGATACACATACAAACAATGACCTTCAGTATGCAAATCTCATTCACAACACCATCACTAGTCTTAATTCATGTAAAGGATCAAGTGCAATAGCTATCCGCAAATACATTGAGAAAGTTTATGGGCCATTGGGATCCAATTATAGGCAAGAAATTGGATCCACAATTAAGAGGATGATTTCAAATGGTGAGCTTATTCGAAATGGACACAACTTTCAAGTTTCTACACCATCATCGAATTGCAAAAATTTAACTGAAAAACACAAGCGAAAACCAATGAATGCAAAAAGAATAAAGAGAAGACATCAAAAGAAAATTCATAAGCCACGGAATGGGAAGAGAAAATACAAGAAACGAACAAAACATTATGAAGGTTATAGTTACAAACAGAAGAAAAGAAAAGAGTCTCCAAAATGTGAAAGCTCTTCTTCTTCGGATTATGGAGATAATTCATGTCCTTCAAGAGATAAGGCAAAACAAAATAGCATGCAAACAAGCAATGTTAGCATGAGCTTGCAATCACAATATTCAGGCTCTATTCGTGGTTCCATCCCTTCAACCAAAAAACAATCTTTGGATGCCTTTCAGTAAGTATTGTAATTCCACCTTACAAACCCAAATTGTATAATGTATTGGAAAATAAAAGCTTGTTGAAATTTAATATTCAATTTTCTTCTTGTTGTACATAGTTGCATTTCATCTTTTATATGCACAACTCATTTGAGCATTATAGTATGATAAAATTATCAACCTTATGACAAGATATTGTGCCTATGCCAAATTGTTACATGTTCATCCTATTTATTCATCAACAATAAAGTAGACAACCTATTTTCTTCCCACTGTATAGAGGGCAATATGATTTTCCTTTTCCTTCAAGGATTGAAGATTCATCAAAAAATTGTGATTAATTAGTTGGATGGGTGATATGGACATGACTTGACCAATTAAAAGTTTTATATAATTCCATCACTTGCAATTTGACATTGAGTCTTAACCATTTCAATGATAAACTTGATGTTTCATCTAACATCTAAACAATTGAACAAACACATAAGTATTCCAAAATAACCAATATTCATATGTATGAAAATTCATATTTTTGTTTTATATAGGGTGGTTCCTATTGTTGAACAATATGAATTTAACATGCCCCAAGCTACTTATGAAATGCAATTTGCACCAATGGAAATGCCTATAGTCCCACCAACAAAACCAAAGTCCAAAGAAAAAGAAAAACCTAAAGGGGGACCAATGACATCTAGGTAATTATGTTGATTATAATCTATTTTTCAAATTTCATGAGCTTCCTTTTAATATTAAAATCGCATAACACAAAAAAAAATCCTTTCCATGTTAAAAATAAATAAAAAATAATGTGTGCAATAGGAATATTGATGTATTTAAACGAACTATTGAATGGATGGAAGAGTTGGAAGCCTTCAATGAACACGAAGATTTGTTCCACCTATCACCTTTCAAATTTCAACAACAAAATCCTTGGAGGGATGATTTCTAACTAAATCAATCCTTTAGACGGGGATATAACTATAGACGAACAATTTTTTTATCAATTTTTTATACATAAATATTAATGGTGATGGAATAAAAATTGTTTAAATTACTTTGAACTAGATCATCAATGTTATTTAAGTTTTCAAAATGTTATATTTGCTTTTAGGAGGTATGTTTAGGCATTTTTCCAATACCATACAAGAAACTTGTAATTTCCAAAATGGGGTTCTTAAATTTGATCAAAGTAATACTATATCAAGTTAAATTCAATTCAATTTTCCATGTTGAGAAAAAGATTGAATGAATTATGTATTTCCCTTGGGAAGATTTTGGTTGAAGCACATGTAGAGAATGTTTTTCAAGGTGGGGCAAAATAATGTTTTTGAAGCCTCTCTTGCATTTTACTAATGAGAATTTTACCTTTGAAGTTTAGTAGGAAAAAAAATAGGAAGTGTGAAAACTTGGAAGTGAATTACAATCATAATAAATTTTGAATTACAATAATTTATAAAATCAAACACCTTTCAATTCACGACAATTTCATTCTTCAAGTTCAAGTGTCTTTTTTCACTCAAGTATACATACATAAGACTCCTAGATCTTTAACATTTCTTTTTTAATTAACATCTTTTTGGGACAAATGTGTAGTTGACATATAATGACACTTTCCAAAACTTTTTTATGGGGTAAATCACATCATTTAAAGCACATATTTGTAGTTACATATGATTGTCATAATACATCATACCCTTTACTGGAATGACTTCATTTTATTCCTAAACAATCATAATTGGCAAATATTTTCTTCAAATGGCTTCTTTTGATGATGGGTCATGAAAGACTTAAGACCTACAATTGCTACAATGGGTCAAAATCCTAAAAATTAGTTTTGGGTTGGTTGAAAAATATTGATTTTGATGTATTTTGGAAATTATGGATGGAATCCTTGACACCACCAATGGATGATGGCAAGTCTTGAAAAGAATGTGAATGAAAGCAAAAAACTTGTGCCATGACCAAATGGTGAAACGTGATTGCATCCAAAAAATTGAAGGATGACTAAAGGAAATTATGTTAAGTCCTTAAAAGTGAGACAAATCTTATACCTACTTTAGGAGTGGGAGGATTTTACACCTTTGAAAAGTTATAAAATCCCTACCACCCTTAAAGAGTAGGCAAACAAACCCCTCCCCCTCCTACACCTTATGATCTATGTATGTTCAAGTCATGGTGACCTTTGATCAATGGTTTACAATAATTAAAGCTCACCAATGAAGGATAGTCCCAAAATGCAGAGCCACACTTGACTAATGAAAGTAAAATTCTACCAACTTTTTAAGCTAGGTAAAAGATCAATTGTTCTTACGTGCAATTTTCCCCAAAATCAAATAACCAATTTTAATATATGGACACAATTTTAAAAATTTTTAAAAATTGAAACAACCACCCATAAAACCATTGGTTCTTTACTAGTTATTGCATGAAAACAACTAATTTTTTTAGGCTTTGAAATAACTAAAACCAATCATTCTTTTTTTTCCCCATTGCATTCCATTATTTTCAAGTGCCTCCATCTTTACACCATGTAAAGATCCAATCCTAGGGCTTTGTTTTACACAAGAACCATTGGTTTGATTTTTTTAAAAAATTCACCCTTGTTGGGTAAGTGTGTATATACCAAAGTTGTTAATCAACAAGTATCTATAATAAATTCCAATATTTGCATAAGAATGGTATGGACCAATGTTATCTAATTATCAAAATTTAAACCTATCTCATGAATACAAATAAAACATTTTTTTAACAAAGAAGGATATGTATTCCAAAAAAGAAATTCAATTTATTACACCAGTTGGTTACATATTTATTTTTAAAAAAATTCATTTGTCAATTATGAATATGATAGTTTTCAATTTTCAAAACATGATGAATATGCACAAAGGTTACGAATATCAAAATTTCAATTCTATTGCTTTAAAAAAAAATTACAAGAATATAATTTACCTTCCTAGAACAAAACCAACATTAACAAATCCAAAACAAAATAACTTGTGGGGGAATTGAACCTAATTTTATGAAGAACTATACCCAATTATAGCACAAATTCCTTGCCCCAACCACTCCTCACACAAATTCAACTTAGCCCCACAAAATTAATCACCATCAATCTACAATTCTTCAAGAAAATTATGTTATTCAATTAAGTTGTAATTATCCTCTGCCAAGTTTTCTTTTTTTTTCAAGTATTGCTTCATGTTTAAAGGATCTACACATGTAGATGAAGAAATAAAGAGCCTCCTAAACAAAAATAATTTTCTAGTGACTAGTGTTTAAAAAGACTTCCTCAATTGAAACTCCCACACCAAACATAATTTTTTCAAATTTCAGTTGCACAATATCAATTGTTGTAGTAAATGGAGTGGCAATAAGGTTTAATTAACCAAAACACACCATTGGAAGAGGAATGAAAACTTTGACATCATATTCAAAATGCCAACTAGATTACATACCCATGTCCCACCAAATTTTCCACAATGTGCAAAGCCTTGAAGCATGGATCCAACATGATAGCCATCATGTTGTGATCCTATCATGCATCAAAAGACCTCAAAAATTCTAAAAAAAATTTAATTACCTTTATCACCTCCAATTGCATATTCATGTGCAAAAGGAGGATCTTAGCCTGAATAGGGTTAGAGATTTCAAACCCAATAGAAAGGTGTAACACTGTAACTTCCATGTTTGTAATAAGGGTAATAATTGTTGTCAAGGCATCTAACAATAACCAATGGCCCATAGATAGATTCATCACACATGTTAATACAACAAGATTCATGGTAGATATGATTACCTTAGTAGTAGCCCACATTTGGGCTTTAGGTACTATTTGTTATAAAACAATAATTTTTTGCTATAATAAAAAATTATGGCATTCTTAAACTCAAGGATTTTCTCAAACATAATGACCTTGTTGGTGAATGTAATATTTAGAAGAAAATTTAATTTTCAATGTCACATCCCACTTTCAAAGCAAAGCCCACTACCATCCTTACTTCCCTTTCCCATACTTTTTGTTCCAAGTAATGGTTTTCTATAAGCCAATTTAAACTTCTTTCACATTCACATTTCTTAGCCCAACAAAGATTTTGTCATCATTTGTAACATATTACCAAGGCTTAAACACCACATGCCCAAAACATATGCCCTCATAAACCTTTAAAATATTCAATAGTTCACAATCAATGATGGAATACAAAGTTGTTGCCATAGCTATCAAACTAGTGCCTTCATATTTTACAAATGCAAGTACCCAATGTAACAAACCAAATTTCTCCAATAAATATTGAAGTTGTATAGCCATGGACTACTTGGCTGCCTCATTCACTTCAAACAACCTCACAATAATATGCATGCGCACCCAAATGTCATTCAAAAATTTGATAACCAAAGTAAAAATGTCCACACCGCCACAAGACATCCATAGATTAAAACTTGTAGACATTATTGTTGTAGATGCAAGATTTGACATAACATGCTAGTCCATGGTTTTCTTGACCATTGTAGGTAACATTTTTTCCACAAGAGAAGATCAAGAAAGAAATTGAATACGAAGGCATTGGTGTAAAACTAACTTTTAAAACCAAACATTTTTGCAAGTGAACAAGGGTTTGCAGCCTTTGCAAATATAAAACACCAAATCCTCTAGAAATTCGTGTTGTTGTTGATCATTTTTTGGGGGGTTTGTGGCACTAAAAATTTCAATAATTACATAGCAAGATGGACAACGATTGTTGAACATGAGCCACATGTTTTGTCACCTTTTTGTTGAGTTGTTTCCTTTGAACAAACAACTTTAGATGTGCAATTTGCACATGAGTATTCATGGGAATTATACCATCAACTTTGGTGTATTTAATTAAACCCTTGTAATGAATAGATATTTGTGCCAAAACATTGCCAAATGTTTGGTTAAATCTATAAATTATGTATCGCAACATTTGCAGATTCACCAAATCCACAAACAAGCCATTGTTGATAACAAAAAAATCCCCAACAAATAAACATACAACTATGATGTTTCCAAGGTACATCTTGTGTTTCTATAACTATAAGTTGCAAAATATCAACATCTAACATGTTGGGATTTTGTAAATGCACATTTTCAACATTTGAAATTGATGAAAACCGCATTTAAGTAGGGGTAATTGATAAAGTATCTTCATGAGCTCCACCCACATTTTCAACAAAATAACATTTCTTTTCAACCATTGAAACTTGAAACCTAAACACAAAAAACAAAGACACATTAAGATGCAAACACCTTGAACCCAAAAAGAAAAGAAAAGAAAAGAAATTGGAGTTTATGACCTTACATGTGTTGTAGTGTTGCAAAAGATTACTACTTTTCCAAGCAATTTGTCAAATAACAAACAAAACCCAAATCCATGAATTGCAACTTGCAAGCTACAGCCTATGTCAATTTGTCAAAACAAAGCACAAAACCAAGAATTACAAGTTGCAACCTACAACTTCTATTAATTCATTGAGCAAAAACGAAACATGAAACCAAAAATTACAAGCTACAAGTTGTAGCCTTTGCCAATTTGTTGAACAATGTTGCCAAACAACAAAACCAAAAAGTGAGCAAAACATAACAAAAAGAAAAGAAATAAAAAATTCTAGAATCTAATAGAAAGTAAAAGCTTACTTGAAATCATAAAGTGCATTGTGAAAGGTGAGGTTTTTAGCATTGCAAAAGGCACTAAACATGTTTACACATTCAGCCCTTGTGAAGGTCACAATAGAAGAAAAACAACCTCTAGTTGGTGCTCTGAGAACCTTAAATTTAAAATCCCAACCTACAAGCTTGTATTGACTTACAAAGAAACTCAATGAAACTTACAAGCTTATAATTCAACTTGCAAAGAAAACTCGGAGAAAATGAAAAATTACAAAACACGCAAATTGACTTATAGAAAACTTCAACGAAACCTATAAGCTTACAATTCAAATGCGCTTTCAGCTTTGAGCATTATCATCAAGATTAAAAGTACAAAGTTGCAAAGCAAAAACTATTGAAAGGAAAATCACAATGGATTCTAGCTGAAATGACCTAAACCCTAAATTCATATCCGACATTTTTCAAAACCCTAATGAGCTGAACATGATTAAGTGTCAAATATTATTGAATCAAATATGGTTACATGTAGAGGATCGTACATAACATACATCCCGACAGTTGTGCATAGAGCCGAATATTGGGGACTTAAAAAATTCCAGATACGGATTCATCCATATCCAGCAATGATATGTGTAATGCATAACCAGCTGTTTATGTGTAACTGGCCAACACTGGTACAAACCTTGAAGGGGGACTGTTCTGAGAATTTGGGTCTGTAGCTCAAGCTCCCACCATGCACAGGGCCCCTCACTCTCAACAAACAGCCCCCTTAGTAGGTCCTTACCCTAACACATAATCTCTGAAGTCACATGATATCTGAGCTGAATTAGGGTTTGTCAGTTTGATATGCAAAGCTGTCATGCAACCCACCACAAAAAGTCTGCAAAAATTGCAGAGTCTTTCTTTCGGCTTTAATGTATACACCACCCATTAACTTACTAGTGTCTGTCCTCTGACCTCTTAAACCCCGGGAGGCACTTATAGCTCTCGCTACAAGACAAGACAAAACAAGACAAGACCAGACACACACACCACCATAATAATAATAATAATATGTTAGTTGAAGAACCAAAAGAAGCAAAAGTGTTGAACAATAACACCACTTCACTTGAATTCACTTCACTTCAGTCTCCTTTCATTTGCTACTACACTTGTTCTGCAAACAAATTATTGTACACAAAACACCCAGAACAAAAAATCTTCTCAAAAATTGGTGTGCAAAAGGTTGGGCTGCATGTGAACAATAATAACACCACTTCACTTCACTTTCCTTTCATTTGCTACTACACTTGTTCTGCAACAAATTATTGTACACAAAACACCCAGAACAAAAAACCTTCTCAAAAATCGGTGTGCCAAAGGTTGGGCTGCATGTGAACAATAACACCACTTTACTTCACTTCAGTTTCCTTTCATTTGCTACTACACTTGTTCTGCAACAAATTATTGTACACAAAACACCCAGAACAAAAAAAACTTCTCAACAATTGGTGTGCGAAAGGTTGAGCTGCATGTCCAATTAAAATCTTCTCAAAGATTTTCTCTTGGGTACGTACAGAAACCAAATTATGTGTGTAAGTAAGTAAGTATATATATGACATGACAGAGGAGGATGGATTTGCACCATCTCTCTCAAATTGAAGTGCAGTGCAGTGAATCAGCACACTCCGTGATTTAAGTGACTAGATTTTTGGACTGGGATGTTTGGATGGATGCTATTGCATTGCCTTTATGAAACTAACAATAATATGTCGGAATTGGAAACACCAACGAGGAAGACGAAGTGGAAACAAAACCCAATTGACTAAGTCTCTGACATGAGTCTGTGCGCTCTATGAAATGATAAGTTTATTGCAATTGGCTTTGTTTTGGTAATTATACAAGTTTCCAAGTTTTCGACCCAAAAACTGCAACATTTTTTGGGATTTTTTAAAAAACTTAGTGTGAAAAATCTTTTTAAAAAAGCCCTAAAATTTCCCCAATTATTACTTAAAATGGTGTGCATAATTGCATATCCTAATAAAATGGCCTTAATTTTGGTGAAAAGAAGCCAGTTGCTGAATTATAGAATTTTTTTATATATTTTCTAACTGGGTTATAGCCCAATTTGGCTAAATCTTCTTGTGGATGATGATCCCCCAGGTTTGGCTACATCACAAAATTAGGGGGAAAAGAAAAAAAAAAGCCCTGGGTCTCAAGTAGCCTACAAAACTCCAATAATGCCCCCAAGGGGCAAGAGTATATATATATATATATATATATATATATATGTAGAGCTTTATATTTTACCTGGTATTAAAATAATAATAAAATCAAGGTATGTTATTTAATTATTTACTTAAATTCATATTGTCCAAAAAGGTTTTGGGATTATTGCTTGACCAATAAAAAGGGGACACTTGGTGCACATGGATTGGACACCCAATTAAAAATTTGCCCATACAATAATCTGGAGCCCCATCTTTAAGAGAAAATTATTCATGACCAAAATTTCAACTTTGGCAGAGAGGCATTAACTACACACAGCTTTTTCGCTACCATCAAATCTGCTGACAACCAACCCAACTACCCACCTTGGTTGGCACTAGGTAGCCAACCCTAGTGTGTGTCTCAAAGCCTGTTTGTGGTTGTACTAGGGTTAATAGAGAGAGACTTATTATTACTCCTACTAACAATAAAGAGGGATGCATAGAGGGACCAAAAATCAACAAGCATGCTCATCAACCCAACAAAAACCCTTGTAAACCCTAAACCCTAAACATAGTCACTAGACTAGGGTTAAGAGAGAGAGACTTATTATTACTCCTACTAACAATAAAGAGGGATGTATAGAGGGACCAAAAATCAACAAGTATGTTCATAAACCTAACAAAAACCTTGTGAGCCCATGGTTTAGGGTTTAGGGTTTACAAGGGTTTTTGTTGGGTTGATGAGCATGCTTGTTGATTTTTGGTCCCTCTATACATCCCTCTTTATTGTTAGTAGGAGTAATAATAGGTCTCTCTCTCACTATTAACCCTAGTAACCCTAGTCTAGTGACTAAGTTCATAAACCCAAAACCTTGTGAGACCATGGTTTAACATGGGCTCACAAGGTTTTGGAACCCCCCTCTCATCCTGGTCAAGAGGTCTGCCCTAGGAACTACCAAAGAAAAAAATTAGGTCAAAAATTAGTCCTAAAGAAACACAGGTGAGGTCTTTAGAGAACATGATAAGGGGTTTTTTTTTTGGTTTCCTTTTGCCCCCTTTGTTAGTTTAGTGTCACTCATTTCAAGTCTTGCAATTTTATCTAAAAAAGAAGCCACCAATGGAATAGGTTATATATCTCTCCACAATTTCATTCACTGGCTAAAATCCTCCACAACCCACCAAAAATTAATTAATTAAATTAAATTAAATTAAAATTAAAAAATTCACTTAAAAAAAAAAACCCCAAGTACCCATGGGGGGATTAACCAAAGAAAAAGAAACTAAGTAAGTACCTAGTGGAATTAACCCCCAAAAAAAACAATAATAATAATAATAATAATAATAATAAGTAGGTACCTACCTATCTAGTAGGATTAATGAATGGTTGGTAGTACTAATACAATACACAATAAAGAAAGAAAGGAAGGATTGTTATTATGTATAGAATTTATTTTTTTAAAAGAGTTTTTTTTTTGTGTGTGTTTGCTTGTTTTCATATGTAGGTACAGACTAGTTTATGTAAAAGAGGACTCAGGAAAATAAATAATTAAATAAAAATATAATTAAATAAACTCAGAAGGAGGAGGAAGAAGTGGGGGACCTGACAAGTATCATGTGAAAACAGCCATTTCCTTAAAACTCTGCACCCACCCCCCCCAAACCAAACCTAACCAAACCTAACTTAACCTAACCTACCTCTTTCTCTCTCTCTCTCTCTCTCTCTACCACAACTCTCTCCTCCCTTCCTAACTCGCTCATGGTCCTCATGTGTGATCTGCATTCATTAATTTAATTAATTAATTAATGCTATGTAGGTGCAAACTCCCCCAAAATTGCAGCTGTTTAGAAAGAAAGAAGGAAAGAAGGAAATAAATAAATAATAAATAATGAATTTAATAATTTAATTATGAAAATAATAATAATTGCATTTAATTATTTAATTATGAAAAAAAATTAATTGCAGTTTTTTTTTTTTACATTCTTTATTTTTGCAGAAGCTTCTCATTAAATTTATGCAAAGAAGTAAGTAATAACTTCCAACAAGAAGATTATAACTCTCTAGTAGTGCACACAAGGCTTTTTTTGGTTTCAGCAGTTATGCAGGCACAGCTGCTACTACTGGACTTGAGAGGAGGAGGAGGACAAGAAGAAGAAGAAGAAGCAGAAGGAAGTGGATGATGAGCTCTGGAGTAGTTTTTCAGCTGCAGTAGTAGCTCTTGTGTTGTTGTTGTTGTTGTTGTTAGTAGTAGATTTGGAGCTCAGACTGGAGTTGTTCAGCTGCAGCCAGTAGCTCCTTATGTTGTTGTTAGTAGTGTTAGAGCTCCAGAGTTGTTCAGCTGCTGCTGCTGCAGCAGCAGCTTTGTTGTCGTTGTTGTTTTTGTTTGTTTGTTAGTTAGTTGTGAAGCTCTAGAGTTCATCTGCTGCAGCAGTTTTGTAGTTGTCAGCTAGTTGTGGAGTTCTGGACCAGTAGCTGCGGTAGTTTTGTTGTTTTAAGTTGTGGGGTTTTAGAGTTCAGTTGCTGCAGCAGTTTTTTGTTGTTTTGAGTTGTGGGGTTTTGGAGCTCTAGCCCAAGAAGAGGAGCTGCAGATACGTGTTGGGTGTGTGTGTGTGTGTGTGTGAGAGAGAGAGAGAGAGAGAGGATCAGACGTTGATCAGAATGGGAGGAGACATTCGAAGCTGCAGGAGCGGTGGTGGTGGCGGTGGTGGTTCTTCTACTTGTGTAGTTGGGATGCTGCTTGCAATATTGATCACGGTTAGTGTCTTTGAGCCGGTGTCTTCGTCGGCCAGACAGCAGTTCTTTGCAGCTCCAGGGTCTTACACTTACCAGAGGCTGGACATCCATGTTACAGAGAAGACTACAAGTCGGCGGGAGGATAATAGAAGAAGCTTCATTCCGGCATCACGGGGGATGTCTGAATTCTTGCCCAGAGCTTCGACCTCTGCTGTCCATGATCAGCTGCAAACACACACAACAGGCCATGGTGATGGCGTACAAGCGAACCTCATGCACAGGTGCAGCAGCTGGTCACAAGTCTAGGGTTCTCATGATTGGGTGGGTGTTGTTGTTGTTGTTGTTGTTTCTTCTTCTTCTTCTTCTTCTTTTGCTGTTGCAGTACTAGTAGAACTTTCTTCACAAACTGCATGCATGTATGCATTGCATTTCCTCTGGCTCCAGTGGCAGCCATGCTTCTTCTTGAGATCATCATTTCCTGAAAGAAAATCTCACTTGGAGTGTACCCATTTGCAGGTATGCACCCTCATCACCATTCAGGCCAGTCAATGCAACAAGATCTCAGCTGATGAAAGAAAGCTTATCAAGGGACCATATCCGGGTGCTTGGCATCCATGCCCATATCCAGAGAATGGTGAATGGGATGTTGCCTGAAGCCAAATTCCAAACCATATTCCAGCAGCAGCATGAGGAGGCTGGTGCAGGCAACAGTGATTTTCAAGCACCAGTTGTGTCGGGTCTCACCATGGGAAGTGGGGAGTATTTTGTTCAACTTTCAATCGGCACACCTGCAAAATCCACTTACCTTGTGGTCGACACTGGCAGTGACATTTTGTGGCTCCAATGCTCTCCATGTGCTAACTGTTACCAGCAAGCCGGTCCTGTGTTCAACCCTCTTGCTTCATCCACTTATGCTACTGTCCGATGCGGTTCCAAGCTCTGCTTGGATTTGGATATCAGTGGCTGTCAACAAAGTGACTGCCTCTACCAGGTTCGTTTGTTCATTTGTGCATCCATCAACTTCATTCTCTCTCTGTGCAAATTGCCACATCCTTAGAGCAGCTCCAGCAATGCTCAGTATGCAAAAATATTTCTTGCATCCAAATTTAGTTATTTACTTTTTTCCAACCCCGCCCATAAAAACTAAAACTGGGACTGCAACTGCAAATAGGTGGGATACTACTAATAGCAACCCAACTGGACCAATCATTATGATTGGCAAATCAGAAACAAGGAGCAGCAGTCAGATCATATTTATTACACTCTTCTCTTTAGGCTTTGCTATGCTTTTTGCCAGCCTCAGTGTAACTGTGGAAAAATGCGGTGCCAAAACCATTTTGCCGAGCCAAACTGGCATGTTCTGACTTTTGATTTCCAGGGTCACATACTGAGCACCACTGGAGCTGCTCTTACAGTTGCATCTGCAATGTGCTATTTGATTTTGTACATGAGTCTCGGGTGGGTATGTTGTGCAGTAAGACATGCCCCCCCAAAATCTTGTGCTCCAAACCCTTGCATCTTTTGTTGGAGCACAAGATTTGTACATGTTTGTGATTTGTCAGGTCTGGGTGGTGCTACACACATGCTACTACTATAGCTTGACTTGTGACTTTATTTTTCGAAAGCCTGTTTACCCTGGTCTTCCGTGTGGATCATTGAACAAGGAGATTAGGTTTGGAACTTTTTCTGGCATGATAAGTCAATCATCTGCTTGGATTCTTTCAATCCCTTCTTTCCATCTTCTGTGCGCTGCACCTCAGGTCAATGGGAATGTGGTAATAGGATGTTGATCATCCGCTTGATTCTTTCAAGCCCTTTTTCACAGCTGGATGTAGGTGGTCCATGAGTGATGTGCCTTATTGCAACAAAGATTGGGAGGGATGGATGGATGTGTCAGTTTGTGTGTGCCTGCCTGCCCACCTTCTGTTGCTCACTTGCAGGTCTTGTACAGATCACTTGCACTAAAGCTCCAAAATTACAGAAGAGAGTAGATTAGTGAGAAACCAACACAACCCTAAGGTGGTCATTGTCATGTCAACAGTGAAATACATGTGGGATGTCCTCTAGAGGGTGAAGAAAACACCATTTTTTGTGTTTGTCAAGGTGGTGCAGACTGCCACCACCTCTCCACTGTCTTGAGTTGTTTGCTTGTTGGATATTTGCACACAAGTGGCTTAATGGTTTTGCTTCTGGTCATGTCACAGGTTGATTATGGTGATGGATCTTTCACTCTGGGAGATTTTTCAACTGACACCGTGACACTCGACTCTGCCACAACTGCTGGTGGCCAAGTTGTTCTGAATTCAATCCCGATGGGTTGTGGACATGACAATGAAGGCTACTTTGTTGGAGCTGCAGGGCTTCTGGGCCTAGGCAAAGGTCCTCTATCTTTTCCCAGCCAAGTGGGTGCTGCAATCGGGGACAAATTTTCTTACTGCCTTACAGATCGTGAAACAGATACCACCGACAGATCACTTCTCATCTTTGGAGATGCTGCAGTTCCAGCAGGTGTGACGTTTACTCCGCAGGTGAAGAATGCAAAGATCTCCACATTCTACTACCTGCAAATGACAGGCATTAGTGTCGGGGGTGATCTCCTCTCCATTCCTGCACATGTTTTCCAGCTGGATGCCAGTGGTGATGGTGGTGTCATCATTGATTCAGGCACTTCAGTCACTCGACTAGCAAATGCTGCATACATAGCAATGAGGGATGCATTCCGTGCAGCAACGAGGAAATTAACATCGACAACAGGATTCTCTCTTTTCGATACTTGTTATGACCTCGTTGGAATGACAACTGTGAATGTCCCAACAGTAACCCTGCATTTCCAAAATGGTGCAGACATGGATCTCCCAGCAAGCAATTACCTCATTCCAGTTGACAATTCCAACACCTATTGCTTTGCATTTGCTGGGACCACAGGGCCTTCTATCATCGGGAATATTCAGCAACAAGGCTTCCGAGTGGTATATGATAACGTGAACTACCAAGTGGGATTCGTTCCTGGCCAATGCACTTAAAAACAGCTTTGCCCTGATTTCTATATATTATTCAGCCAGGGCATCGTTAGACAGTCAGAGAGGTATGGAAAAAGGAACAAAAGATCATGGCACCGCAAAATTTATTTTGTCCTCTTCATTTCTGTTGAGGGAAAGATGATGAAAGATGCCTCCTGTTCTTCTACAGGACTCCCCAACTTTTCTTAATTATTTCAAAACAATTGTAGGTCAGGTGTACTAGTCGTCAAACTGTTGTATTTTGTCTCCTTTCCATGAAATCAAACAAACTGTAAGCAGCAAAAAACAGAAAAATGACTTTCCAACATATAAATCAAATCTTGGGTGCATCTGTTATTTCAGTTCTTATGAGTCTTTTGTTGTGTAAAATTCAATTTCAAACTACTCGAGCAATACAGAGGCAAAAGGTAATGTATTCTTGAACTGTGCATGCATGCCATTTTCTTTATCCTCTTCTCTTTTTATGTGTTGGTCTCTCTCCATTGCAGCTCCCCAAAGCTTTTTGGGATGCTTAGCCCAAGAGAGATCTGCACAAAGTGTGAACAAAATGTGGATTGAACTTAGTGTTTGTTCCCGAAAGTCTCTTTTGATCCCTTTGGTAGCATACAAACTCATGTCTTTTCAATTGTCCAAGATGGCAACAATTTGCAAATAGAATGTGTAGATCACAAACTTAAACTCATGTCTTTTCAATTGTCCAAGATGGCAACAATTTGCAAATAGAATGTGTAGATCACAAACTTTAACTTATTCATGTTTCAAAACATAAACAATGTATTATTTAATACATGATTAAACTTAAAAATATAATTGTGGAATGAAAGATAAAACACAAATGCATTTGAGTATGAACCATGCATTCTTAAATGATATAACATGCACAAACAAATCTCAATGTTTTCAAGACCTTGGTGTGATACATACTGACAACAACATATTGAGAGATAAATGATTTGGGGTTTAAATGCAATTGATTTAACCAAAATCTTAAATCTTTGAATAATATAAAATTTGACATCAAAAAGCCAAACTCTGAACATATTTCAACTACATAAAAAATGAAATATATACATAATTTTTAAAATAAAATTTATTGTGATTAATTTGCATGGTTTTTGAAGTCTTGCTCATTTCAATTTGCACCCAATTTGCAAGCGTTGGTATATTGTTCACAAATTAAATCACTTTTGTTTTTTCTTCCTTTTCCTTTGCCACCTTCTTTTTTTTCCCCTTCTTGTAAAGTGTTTATGGCAAGAAGTCATTCATTTCACCATGAATTTAATTTAAATAACGACATGCATTAAGAGAAAATTGCAACCCCTACAAGATATTCATGGGATGTGGAAAGCACACATGATTTAATAAATTCATAATATTTTCAAAGGTTTTAAAAATACATTTGATTAATGTGATAAAAAAGAAACTTCAACACATGTTTGTAGGTTAATTAATAAATTTTGAATACTCCATGTCAAGAATAAAGTATTCTTGAATACTCCAAAATAGTATGTACTTTCTTTCACAAAATAAGTTTCTTTGAAAAAGAAAATTTGAAAATTACATCATTTTTATAAATAATATAAATAATGTCAAAGATGTTAGGATACTATTTTAAAATATAATATTAATGTTAAAATGACATCCATGTACAATAAATTATGTAATAAAAAAAATGAATTGTTTTCTTCTAATAGGTCATATTTACAAAAGGGACAAGAATCACCAAATGAGTTTTAAAACACATACAAATCATTTGATCTCATCAAATCATGCTTGTTTTATGATAAAATTTTCATTTTTTTATCGTTTTATATAATTTCAATAACAACTTTAAAGGTTTCCATAAGTTGCAAGGATATTTTAAATTTTTATAATAAGAATTTTACAATTGCTATATTGTAAATTTATTAGGATTTATCATCAAGCAATGACATTTATAATAAGGACAATTTTGGTCATCTACCCATGAAATTAATATTTTCCAAATTGAATTTTTTAGTTAATGAATCTCCAAAAAAACTAATGAAAAGATCAAAAATTTAATCCATCATGAATACATTGAATGATCATTTTTATTTCAATAGAAGATTCGTGCAAAGGCCTAAGTTCTATATATTTATTATAGGAAAATTTGGATTGTAAAACATGCCATTGTCCCAATTTAGATTGTTTGTAACAATTGATTTTGTTAGAAGACATGTACAAAGTTATTTTAGCTTGTTTATACATATTATGTATGTAACCTTGTATCAATGATCAAATGACATTTTAAATGTATAATGTTTTGTAAAGCCTTATGAATCCCATTTAACTTGTTGAAGATTGATTTTACAAAATAACAAAATGTCAAATGTGGATTTCAAATATAATACTATTTGCAAGTATACCTCTTTAATCATTATTTGATCAATTTTCTTCTATATTGAATTTCATTTTCAAGTTATTTTATCTTTCACTTCATCTTATTTAAATAATTTGACAAATATGTAGGTTTTTAATGTTTAGGTTTTCTTTTCTCTTTGGAAAAATAAATATTCATGTCAATTGAAATGTGCTTGTAAAGGTACAAATGGCTTGTTATCATATGGCTTGTGCTATAAAATAATGATGGAATTATCAAAACACATATCACAATATTTTTTTAGCCACAAAGATAAATACATAGAAAAAACATTGAGGAGAATATTACATCTTTCCTTATTTTGGTTCACTAATTTTTTCAATCATTTTTTTCACATAATGCACACATACTGAGGTGAACATCACTTGTTATGTAACACTTTAAGTGAGTGCAATGTCATGGCCTAGATCTGACAACACAAAAGTAGGGTACATAGATTAGTTTCAGCAGTGTTGTCATGTCTCAGCGTTGTAGTAGTGTAGCCACGCTTGGAAGTGCAATAGTGCAACCACATCTCGGAAGTGCAGTAGTGCAGCGACGTCTCGACAGTGCAACAGTGTAGCCATGTCTTGGTAGTGCAGTAGTGCAGCCATGTCTAAGCCACATCTCGGCAATGTAACCACGTCTTGGCATCTTTCGGTGTAGGCCATCAAAGATGATCTAGTATAGGATGGTTTAGGGTTATAAAAGGATATGGTCTAGGGGACAGCCCTCCAACAGACTAACACCAGTTGATGGATCAATAGAGTTCCTAGTCTTCCAGTATTGTCCTATCTTGTCTTGTCTTGTATTTCCCCGCTTGGTTGTAGCCAAGTTTCCTTGCCTTGCCTCGCCCTAGTCCAGTCCATAACATGCAAAGTGCAAACCACAATGCCATTGGGCTTGCCCAAAGAAGGTTTACCCAACAATATTTGCTCAACCTATTATCTAGTACCTAAAAGTACATAGGAGCCTATTTTGAACAATATTAGCACATTTTATGTGGATGAATGTGATTGTGTTGA
>Ga0209611_10003499_pt1 | contig 27183 bp, 25 predicted proteins | sample S1TSphgellanicum_3_FD_187693 | JGI IMG/M metagenome (GOLD analysis project Ga0209611, IMG submission 187693) | Host-associated microbial communities from peat moss isolated from Minnesota, USA - S1T2_Fc - Sphagnum magellanicum MG (SPAdes) (version 2) | ecosystem: Host-associated > Plants > Peat...
ACATCTTCTTCCTGGCAGTGAAGAAAGCTTAGATCTCTTTCTGAAACAAAAGGACAATGCTTACTTTTATGAAGTGGATAGAACAAAGGGGATCATTGAAGGTTATGGAATCAAGGGACTGGTAGAAGCCAGCAGACAAACATCAAGTGAGGGCTATCTGTTTGAGACAGAGAAGTTGTGGTCAGTTGTCTTTCCTGAGGAGACAGAGTCAATTGCTACTGTTGCTACAAGGAGACCAGATGAGGTAACAACCACTGAATTTTTTTTCTCAAGAATACAAATCAAGTTATCTTGGTTCCACATTGAGTAAACCCAGAAGTATTTTGTACATCCAAGGACAGCCTAGAAAGTTCTTGTTTGTGTCAGTGATTTGTTTATCTTGATTTTGATTCATTCTTATCTCACAATTTTCTTCCAATTGTGCAGGTAGTCCACACACAAGCCAAGGTACTTGGGAACCGAGAAGTTCTCTTCAAGTATCTCAACAAGAATATGATCTTTGTGGCAACGGTTACTCCCAAGTCAGCAGGCTTGTTAGGTGCTGCATCTCCAGAGGACTCTACAGTGGTGGCATACTTGATCGACACTGTTACAGGACGAATTCTGCATCGTGTCACACATCCAAGCATGCAAGGCCCTGTGCATGCGGTACTTTCCCTGTTTTTTGTGGTCTTTGGGTTTACTTCTTTTCAATACCCAAGATTCTTGCAGTTGCTGATTGTCTTATTGTATCTTTTGTTGATGTTAGCTGTCTTGGTGTTGCAGGTCCTGAGCGAGAATTGGGTTGTGTATCACTACTTCAATCTTCGCAATCATCGATATGAGATGTCTGTTCTGGAGACCTATGACCAGTCACGAGTGGTATTTCTCTGCACTTCTCTTCATGGTTTTGTATTTCCTTGATAATCATTTATAGTTGAAGTAAAATGGCAAGTGTTTGGTTGAGCATCAAGCTTGTTTCAATCAGTCTCACAATTGGACTTTAGATGTTGATGGGGATTTCACTGGGTGACCATATGCTGTCACTATATGGATCATCACTGGTTCACCTATCAACTTCAGTCCTTCACTGTTGAAAGTTTTTCTTTCTGAGACTAGTTGGAACAGCAGTCTGATGACTACCCTGTGTTGGCAGAGATTCTAAGTATCTGTGCAGTAAATTGCAAAAAGTCATCCTGGTGGAAACATTGATCCATGCTGCCTGTGTACAGGGGGATAAAGGAGTGATGCAGCTGATGTTGGGCAGGCATAATGCAAGTGCTCCACTTTCATCATATTCCTCATCAAATGTTGAAGTGAAGGGACAGAGCTACTTTTTTACCTATACAGTGAAAACTTTGACTGTGACAACAACAGCCAGAGGCATCACCTCCAAGCAGTTGTTGCTTGGCACTGTTACTGACCAGGTTTGTTAACTGTTCTTTGAAATGGTTACCCACTGGTCTGCAGTCTGAAGGGCTTTTAAGAGCAGGCAAGCCAAAAAAGCAAGAAACTTGACAGTAGGGAAGCATATACAAACTTGTGAAGTTACTGGAGTTGCTTACCAGCGTATGTGATTCTGTTGCACTTGCAGGTGCTAGCATTGGATAAGAGGCTTTTGGACCCCCGCAGATCAGCCACGCCCACACCTTCTGAGCGAGAAGAGGGCATTCTTCCCCTCACTGATGCCATCCCTATTTCGCCACAGGTATAGTATTCAAGGAGCAGTTTTGTGATGTTTCCTGTCAGCTACTTTGAAATGCCTCCTCTCTTATAAACCACCTTTTGTTAGCTGTCTTTTCAATGTCTTCAGTCTACATGTAGCCAAAATCCCCAGCAGATACTAGCAGTTTGGGATGTCTTCCTTTTTACAGAATGTACTCAGTGTGTCCTAGAATGAGATGTATCTCTGTTCTGCAAAGTGCAATGTCTGGTTTCCTCTCACAACAAAGTAGCATTAGTTGGTTCTTACTGTCTGGTGTTGTTGGTTGTTCTTCAAGTTGTGCCTCCTAGAGAAATCCCTTACCTCTAAATGTCCACTCAATCTGCTGTCACAGGGCTATCTGACCAATGGTTACCAAGTGGAGGGTTTGCGAGGGATATTGACAATTCCTGCACGACTAGAGTCAACCTGCCTTGTGTTTGCCTATGGCCTTGACTTGTTTTACACACGCACTGCTCCATCCCGGACATATGACTCCCTCACTGAAGACTTCAGCTATGCCTTACTGCTCATTACCATTGTTGCATTGCTCATTGCAATTGCAGTAACTTATGTTCTAGCAGAGCGCAAGGAGCTTGCTGAGAAATGGAAATGAAGTAGAACCATGAACCCAAGGTTTATCTCTCCTGCCTGTCAAGCTGCAAAAATATGGATTTCGGCTTCAAAATGAGGATTGTAGCTTGCTTTCAAGCTGACAAGAGGAGGATTACTCATTGGGAAACTGACTTTGGATTGGGTCCCAGAGCAGGCAAACTGACCAGAAAGAGCTATATTTATCTACATGCAACCTGGGGAACAAATTGTGTTGCCAATCAAAAATAGCCCCAGGTGCCCAATTTGTAATTTTACTTCCCCATTGGTTTGGGGTCATATTTTGGTAAAACATTTGTTGTTGGATGAACCTGAAGTTTTATCTGATACATGGTTTGGGTTGGGTTTGATGCACTGTTTTCTTTGCCTGTCTTTTCTCCATCACTATCTTTGAGCATTGTGAGGTGTGCTGGGTTTTCTCTTTGCTACAATCTGATAATCTGGAGATATGACCTCCCTTTTCGCTCTAAAACAGGAGCTATTCTGGTGGCCGTATACATTTCTAAATGATTAGCTGATCACCCTCTTATTGCTAGTTGACCATGCTCTCCAGAAAAACCCACAAACAGCTGAAAATAATCTTCCGGAAATGCTCTTTGAAAATCATTTTTCTGTCAACAGTTTGTCAGTCCTTATTGTTGATGGATGCTCATTGTTTTCCAGTGTAACTTACATGCTTGTTCATCAGCACTCATTCATTTGCTGTCAGTTTTTCCATATTTCGTTAATGTGAATGTAATCAGTCGGTATGTTGTAATGCAGTTGGTTAATGTGATTGTAATTTGGTTTGTATATTGCAGGGTTAATGCAAATGAAGTTGGTTGGTTGGTCAATAGGTCAGTAGCTGGTGCAGTAGGTAAACACTGAATAGGTACTGGCAAGCATGTATACAATATTGAAAATAATTGCCAAAGATTGGGGCTGAATTGTGATCAGCTACCTTATAAGAGTATCTCCAACTTTGGCGAGCTAATGGCCTGTATAACCAATTTGATGAAGTACTGCTTTTCAATTAGAGGAATTGAGTTTGGACTTTTAAATATGCACTTGATATACAATGGATCTACAGCTGTGTTCTTTCCCCTTTTTTCCCCTTCTTTCTTTTCAGTCTTGTGGTTTAGCATCAATTGCAAGCATCCCGAGAAGGATCTTGTGTCAACTAGTGACACTTATTTTGAAAGGCCTATCCATACCGTCAAAATTTTGTGCAAAGCTGCTCTAAAACAGAAAACCACCTCTCAACTGGTGAAATCCTTTCAAAAACTCTTTTAAATATGGCGAATTTTATCTAAAGCAAAAGGTATCTTGCATCAAAAAAATTCTCTCATTGTAGCATGTGTTTGAAATTTTGCACAATGAAAAAAGATTGATCTGCAGATGGAAGGTGATTGATTGCTTTCGATTTGCCAGCCATAGTGATTTGGCCTTGGTGGTCATATTATCTATATAATAAAAAAATTGTTGTCTATTTGTCGGTGTTGTTCATACCAACCTCTTCCAAGCCTAACAACTTCAATCTTTTCATAATAATTGTCTTGTTCCTTTCTCTTATCGACCTACAAATATGCAACATAAAGTTTACTTTGCATAGTTATTCATCAACTGTTAAAATTCTGGAAAATTGATTTGAAACTGTTTATCCTCGTTTTTTTAAATAAATAAATATTTAGCAAAGAAGTGTTGAACACTCATTTGAAAATAGCGAACAATAGATTTTGCAAAATGATAGTTTGTAATTTGTTCATCTCTCTTTGTAACAAGGTCAACATATTGTCAAACTTTTTATTGTGTGGAAAATTTTGCATTGTTGTGAAAATTTTGAAATTTCATTTCACAAATTCAATGAGTTATTGGAGAAAATAGCTAATTTTAAAAAATAATTTTAAAATCTCCAATTTTCTATAGATGTTTCAAGTAAGTAGCCAAAAAATATATAAAGATGTTTAAATTTTTTTCCTTTCATATTTCTAATAGCCAAATTTGGCTAAATTGGTTAATCAATTATCACAACCTTGGTTACATGACAAAATAAAAAAAACACAAATCACAACATACCAAACTTGCACCTAACGATTACTTTTGGGGGAAAATTGCCCAAAGTTTTGCCTAAAGTATGGCAACATACATGCACATGGTTCAATTTTACTTGGTTCAAGTAAATTATGTTGCCATACTTGATTAGCTAATTTATACTAATGCATATAATCCATATGGGCTTTTTGTTTTTCTTTTTAATTTTTTCTTTTTGAAGTAAGCACATTAATGATCCTCCACATGAGGAATAAGCCAAATTTGGCTATAAGTCAAAGAGGAGAGTATGAAAATTTAAAAATCCTACTATATTTTTGCAACTTGTTGGAACTTATTGTCCAAATACGTTGAAGTTTGAAAAACAATTCTTTAAAATCTCTTGCACTTTTTTTTTCACAAAAAGCCTTTGCATGAGTCTCATTGGATTTAATTTATTTGTTGCCAAGCAATTTTATGATGTTGTCAAGGTGGAAATCATCCATAAGCCAATTTAACCAAATTCAACTATCAAAAAATATGAAAAAAATAAAATTAAACATCTTATATTTGTTTTGGCTACATACTTGAACCATCTATAAAAAATATATTGATCTTTTTTAGATTTTTAGATTTTTTGCAATTCTTCTCAAAAACCCATTGAATTTGACATAAATTTTCAAACCTTTCACAATAGTGTGAAATTTTGCACAAAAAAGAAAAGGCTATTGCCAAGTAGCAAAAATGTTGCCTTGAAAAAAATGATAATTGATTACCATGTAGTTTTTACACTATTATTTAACAAACAAATTTTTTGTATGATACCAAAGTTTCTGCTATTAGACATTTAGTACTTTTGCTTAATAGGTAACATAACTCACAACCATTAATATCCTAGTTGTATATGTGTATTATATGTATGTAGGTACGTACATATATTTATTTATTTATAGAGCCATATAATGTATTTATTTACATAACCATATAATGTATTATATGCATATGCAAGTCCTTCAAGAGTATAATTACTTGTAGCACAATTTCACAAGGTTCTTTGCTCACTCACTCTTCTTTTGCTTTTGTAACCCTAACAATCCATTGATATATTTTTCAAAGAAAATTTCATGCTCCAATTGATGTAAACATGGCCAACTTTATTATGAAATAAACAATCAAACAAAAGAAACATAATGGACAAAAACATAGGGCAAGAATTAAGAGGAATAAAAAAATGTAGACTATTTTAACTAGCTTGAGCACACAATGAGGACATAATTTCCCAAATCCTAGTGGCTACAAGTAAGTCAAATGTGGGGATAGGTAGGGGATCAATGAATGGTGGGAGGTGGGATGTGGCCACCTTCATCACCATAACATGACTTTAAGATGGAATGTAACCAAAATTCATTGTCCAAGGAAAGTTGTTAGGAAGGAAAGGGGTGGACCTTCTAGTCCTTTCATCCCCCACATGTTGTTGGCACAATCTTGTAGAAAACTATGAACTTGTTTGTGTAAACAACTAAATACTTGTATCACTAAGGACAAAAATTGGTCTCCTAGGTGTTGATAATTTTAGTTCTTTTCCTTTATTTGGGCTACCTTTGAAGTTGGGAATCCTAGTGTTAAAGTCGCCTAAAGCAAAATGTTGGCATGTGTGGGATTTGTAATGATGATGTATGCCAACATGCAACCTTGTCTTTGGATAGAACTATGTTTACATGTTAATGAAAGTCTATTGTGTGAATGAAGGAAGCATGTGGAGTTGTTCATAAACTAGTTGAAAATTAATTTTTTGAGCAATAGATGTATAACATCTTGCATTACATCATGGGTCCTCATGATACATTCATTGATTTGGGTAATCACAATAGGTGGATGTTTAATGTGTCAATGGGATGTGTACACATGCAATGAGAAAGACCTACCATTGATGGATCTTAGGAAGCCCTACCTTGTAGATTCCAAGTGTAGTGGAAAATATTGTAGGTGGTAAATAAAATATGGGGATGATTGGTTGAAATGTGAACCATGTTCTTATTTTTGGGTCCAAACATGAAAGGAAGCAAGCTCAATGAACCTCAAATGTTTCTTTTTAAAAAAAAATGTTAGAAAGGATATGTTGGTGCATACATTTTAAAATGGAATCATGTAAGTGCTAAAATTGTTTACCCACAAGTTCAAAAGAGGGAAGGCATGCTTGAACTAGGATGGGCAGTAGGTCACAAGTTGCTGATAAATGTCACTAGAAGGGGAGATCACCATGGTTTACTCGGGCTAATGTCTCAAGAAGGAAAGGGCATTGATTCTACAAGAACCTAAAGGCAAAGCTAGTGGAGGCAACAAGAGCCCAATACTTAAGAATGCATTTGGAGTAGTGCAAATTAATGATATGAGACCAACACTTCTAAAAGTTATGGGGAGGAAGAGTTGGTGCAGGCCAACCCTTGGGGATTGTCAAAGGCACTTTTGCTTACAATATGTTCAAAAGCTTGTGTCAAACAAAGGTCAAATGATATAGGTGAAGCAAAAAATATGGGATAGGGGGATGCAATGAAGATATATTCCTTGTTATATTGCTTGTTAATTTCAAATCCACATTATGGGGAAGTAGGCATTAATACCTACCAGTATCTTGCTTATTGGTGTTTTAAAAAAAAAATTTTTCATTCCATGTATTTAATTTTTTAATAAAACATTAGTCAAGCATTGCATAAAACCACAAAAGATGCCATAGGGACACCTAGACAAAGCTCATTAGAATATGAAATAGGGTTGCAAAAAGGGATGATATTTTTAAAGTCCTTGGTGTCCCAACTAGTGGTAATTTATACAAATAATTGATCATAATTTTTTTGTGTTTGAATGAAGGTTTGGACTTACCTTTTCCCAACACATTTGGCATCCTTTTCAATGTTTCCTAACATCCTTAAATGTCCTTCCTAATGTTTTTGTTGTGTTTCTCACCATCCTTTGTCACCATTCATGTCATTCCCCATCTTTTTACCATTGTAACTTGGTTTTTTCTTGTCATTTTGTCATTCTTGCAGGTGTAAGTTTGTCACATGATAGTCATAATGTGATTTAGGATTTAGATGTTTGATGATGTGTCATTTCAAAACCACTTTGCATACTATGGAACCTCTTTGTGATCACTTATTAGAACTTCATGATTTTTCAAACATTGATGAGTGGTTGCTTTCTTGCAAATGTATGTCACACAATAATCACAATGTGATTTAAGGTTTACATGTTTGCCAATGTGTCCATTTCAACATTAATATGTTGTTGTGTGTGGACCCTTTTTGTGATATTTTGGAATTCTATGTATTTTTGGATATTAATTCAGTTGCATTTTCAAGTATGCATTCAATTATCCCTTCCAAAATCATATGATCAAATGTTGAAGAAAAAATGACAAAGTTTCATTTCATTGATTTCATTTATGGCTTTGACAATTAGTTTGGCAAACATCAATAGCAAAATCTTAAAGATTGAGTTACTTTTCCATCTATTGTTACACATTCACCATGTTCATATAATCCTATCAATCACATTCAAAAAGGAAAATGTCAACTTTGTGGAATGAAATCAACCCCATGTATGTGGATGATGTTTTGACAACTATGTGGTTATAATGGTTGGGTCAAAGTTTCAAAGCAATAATCATTTTCAAGGTGGCAATGAACTTTAATTACATAGACCATTGCAATGGCCTCACAAGACTTTGTTATGTTGGATTGTTGCATATTCACCATAGGGTTATTGCTTTCATGTATAGTGTGAAATGTTTTCCTTTTGTTGCGATTAAGCAAAATTGTTTGCATTTGTCCCTACACAACTCTTTGGAATGCTTGGTACATATAACTTATTACATGAAGGAATGTAAAGAAGTACAATTTCAGATCAAATAATCCTTTCACATAATCTATGAGGAACTAGAAACTATTAAGGTTCCACATTTTGAATCTAAGACTTTCTTGTTTAGAAACCAAAAAAACTATTTCATTTGCAATAATTCTTGCATCTTCCTATGAGAAATTAGAGTCCCATGACTAGGTTTTCAACTTTTTGATGGCCAATCCATGACTTGAGTTTAGGTGTTCCATACAAATTGGAACTTTAATTTCCACTAACAATTTTGTTCCATAAATAAACTATAAATTCAATCACAATGCACAACTTGAAAACAAATACAACACATTATCCATGATGCCCTTTGGAATTTTGGGATTGAATGATCACAATTTGCACTATATTTAGCCATGCTAATTATATGCTTTACAAATTTTCAACTTTGGTTGGAAGATGCATAGAAACAACATGATGCTTTTCATCACTACTAGACATTAGGTACCCATATGCGTAACAAATTGTTCTATGGTCAAGGAGCATGCCATTTAACTATAACAAAATTGGGAGCACATGATTGAAAATGTTATTTACAAAAAAAAAGAAATCTAAAATATGTAAGTTGTATAATGAATATTGGTGCATTGTAGTAGGAAAAGTAGTGATGGCGCAAACCCATTCAACACTGGTAACACCATGTGGGTGATGGAGGTAAGAACAGCTACTTTGGGAAAGAGTTTAGGGTAAGGGGGCTGATAATGGCAGAGGTTCATCCAACATCAACTCAGTTAGCAGGGTTCATCAGTTAGGGTTCATCCAACATCGACTCAGTTAGCTGGGTCCATCAGTTAAGTTTCATCCAACATCGACTCAGTTAGCTGGCTTCATCAGTTAGGGTTCATCCAACTTCAACACAGTTAGGGTTCATCCACCATGGAGTGGATGAAACTGGGTTCCATCCATTCATTGGCCCTAGAGTGGGTGTGGGTTCACCCTGGCTGTCACACCACGGCTAGCCAGATGCAGTAAAGGCCTGGGGTGGTAGATTATGTCATTTTCTTGATCACATTATATGACATAATCTTCTGATGATGATCATACACTCGTACTAGTGACACAAAATGTGTCTATTGAACATAAATTTCCTTAAAAATGGTTCTTATTAAGCTCTGACACTCTGGAGCTGAAATTGCCTCGGGCAGTGCCCATTATGTTGGGTGTGTAACCCTAACCTAAAGGGTTCACTGGCGCATTACCCGACATAATGGGCAGGGGACTTGACCGTTCCACACTACGGAATGCCGAGCTCCAGGTTACCCGGGTACAACCATGTACGGCTCCGTGTAAACGGAACCCGACGAAAGCGCAAGGGTAGAGATTCGGCGCACTGGAATCCATCCGAATCTTCCGGTGTTGCGGGACGCAGATACTGTTTTGTCGTTGCTTTTCAGAAGATTGGAAAACCTTTAGCGCCGAAAAAAAACAAAACAAAGCAAGCACTGGAGTCTGAGTTTGGAAAGGATGGAAAAAGCATGTAGCGTTGGAAGGCTGTGGGTGGAGGCGGGGAAAAACCTAATAGCAGAAGCCTTTTCATCTTCTACTTCGACTCTCGAATGAGAATGAGAGTGAGAATTGGCAGTCCCTGATCGATCCGCATCTACAATGAGCTGCCAGCCGAGCCCAACGTGCAGCAAGGCGCTCTAATATTGTCCATGTCTTGGCGGGTCCGGTTACCTGTAAAAGGAATGTTGACACACTCATTGCCCATGAAGCCCAGCTGTTGTTGCGCGGTCGGGTGCAGATCTAGTCATACCTAATTGCAATTAGCTCAGATATTTCTTCGGCATTCTCTTATGCGCCGCTAGCTGCTCCGGTCGCATGATCTGCTGATCTTGGGCAACAATTACCTTGATGGGTCGAAGATTCTTTGTGCTTTGAGCTTTCTAGTCTCAGATCTGCCGCCTGCAATAGTTTCTTGAACTCATAATATTGCAATGGCTAGCGCAGTTTCGATCCGTGTAAACTAGTACGGATGCTTGTTCTTGCTGCAGTAGGTTAGGGTTAGATCTGCAGCTTTGGCGCTGCAGCAAGAGTGAGGCGACTCGACGAGGGTCATTATCGAGAGCTTCTGAAACCCGGGAGTTGCAGGAGGAGCGAGCAGCTAATGCGCTGCTTTACTACTATTGTACGCAAGAGGAGATAGATTTGAAGTGAGTGTATTAAAAATGAAGTTCCAAATCGCATCGCTAGTGTTGATCGTACCAATTGGGGGTTTCTTCTTGGCGGGCATGTTCTGTATCTGTAGACATAAGTGGTATATCCTCAAGATGGGTCGGGAGACGAAGCCGGAGTCCACGGACGTGGAGACGCCTAAGGATGTCGCCGGGTTGACGACAACGACAACAACACAGAAGACCGTCAGCAGCAATCGTAACCGCGAGCAAGAGATCAACGTCGAGGCCGAAGCTGATAATATATTACGCTATGATGTGGACTCGGAGGCGCCCGAGTCCATACTAATGCCAGAAGCTGGGTACCATCCACGTCGCGGGGGCACGAAGGCCGTGATGTGCGCCTGCTGAGCAGCATACAGTACTTTCACCGTTAAGATTGGGTCGTTGTCGAGAAAGCTGATCAGTCTAGTACTCAAATCAGTTACTATGTTCGCTGCGGTCAAAACTTCAGATCATGCGTTTGACGATCAACATGCGCATAAATAGAATTACTTCTCGAGCTTTGCGGATAGCTCCAAATGCGTATAAGCGGGCTTCGGATGGTCGAAAGGATCATCTCTACTGTTGTTAATCGCTGAACCTGCTGTACCTTCTTGCATTGTCCAGTGAGGATGTACTAGAGTGCAGATATTCTTCGCAGCTTGTATAAGCTCTAGAACAGTTTGAGAGCTTACTGTAATTCTCTCTTGCCGTGCAAAGTTAAGCAGCCTCGAATTTAAATTTATAGGGATGAGCTTCTCAAATGAGTTCTGCAGCTTGTTGGCTTGCGCAAGCTTGCAAAAGACCGTGTCCAGGATATTTCAAGGACTTAGTCCAGATCATGTTTTTAGGCCTGCTTCTTAGATGATTTCATATGAATAAAGGTATCATATTCCAACCAGTAATTGCACAGATGAATACTTTTTCCAATCTTATGCTGCAGCTAGCTAGCTAGTTTCTAGACACTACATATTCTAAGCATGCGATTAAAATCCATAACGTCTTCTTAAGATGCATAATGGCTTTCCCTAGATACATAATATGGCCGTGCCTGGCCATAGCCCAGGGCTGGCCCCATTCTGGTAATGCCCTTGTTTACTCTTTTATTTTCTCTGGTGACAAATTGTCGAAAGGCAACACAATTTTCGGAAAACAGAATATTTCTGTTGCAAATTCCCTTCTTTGGAAAAACAATTTGCCCAAAAGGCAACAAAACTGTCTTTTTTTAAATTTCGGGGAGAGTTTTGCCACATTTATGGCCACTGGCTAGAGGTTTAAGAGTTCCTTGAAATAATAATGTAGCCAGTTAAGTCTAAATCTGTCTAGGGATGATCACCACCTGGGGTCCATCAGGAAATAGAGAAAAAAAAACCACTGCCCTTTTCCTGGGATTCTGGTAATGCCCTTGTTGTCCTGAGAGCCATTACCCCATGTTATAAAGATGGGGCAGAAAATTTCTCTTTTTTTTTCCATGGCCAGGACCTGCAGAAAATGGAAGAACTTGCTCAGAGAGCATGATGGAGGCTGGCTGGAAACTGGGGAAGATCCCGCCATGGAACCCAAGAACCTGCTTCAAGAATGAAATATTCCCTTCATTTAACTGTTCAGACCATCACCTTCACATGTTTTCAACTAGAAGTTTTCAACATGTTTCCAAGGTATATAGTTCGTCTCATGCTGGGATGCAACATTGTAAATTAGGGTTTGGCTGTTCTTACCATGTCATTACATAAAAAGTGGCTCTCATAGTGATCATTGGATGAGCAAAACTTGATGAAACTTGAGCAAAATTTGGAGTTATTGAGTTTACATTTTGTTCTGATTGAAACTCTTGTGGGGACATTTCAGACATTGTGTTTCCATGAAACTTAAGCACCATGTAAATTTGCCATCAACATGTTCTACGTCTATTTGCAAATGACCCTTAATGACAATGACTGGAAGCTGGTACTTGGAGAGACTAACCCCTGCACTGGAGGTCATTCTCCTTGTGAGAAACAGCGACTGAGAGATTCTCAAGATGAGAGAAGGCAGCCTGTTCAACCTAAATTTCTTCATTGTGATTGCAAAGTGCTAGTCCACAGTTCCAGGAAGCCACCAACAAACAGACAGGTATGGTGTGTGGAATGCTGGAGAAGGCAACTAAACTCAAGCAGCCTCCTGGTGAAGCATAAATTACTACCCTGCCTTTCTCAGTTTGGAGTCTGAAGTTATGCAGGACTTTTTAGTGTATTGGCAACCAAGGTATTAATGCTAAGCTGTGAAGATCAGCTAATGATTGCAAGTTGTGATCTCTGTAATATATGATCTATCCAAAGCGAGAAGCTTCTCAAATGAAGGCAGCCTTGCTGATGATAGTTTACTGTCATTCTCAGGATATGACTTTTGCATCATATGAATTCTGGCAGGAAACATATCTGAAACATACCCCACTTTGCAATTTTAGAAGTTGAATTGGTGTGATTAATGGCAATTTACCTCTTGTATATGTTGCTGTTTCCACCAAGTTCAACCTTAGGATACTCAAAAGCTTTCATTGGTATGTGTCATATCTATGAACAAGCCCATCCATTTATTCTGGCTTGCAAAGTACATTTTAAATGTGGCTCAGCCATTAATAGAAAATGTGTGATTAACATGATGAACTTTTGCTATCAGTTTGCAAGAGTTGCATTGTGCTTTCTTTGAAGGAGCACCATAGATTGCCTACTCATTGCGCTGTCTGGTTTTGTGATGCCTATCTTTGTTTGGACAAGGTCTGAGGCAACAACTGCACTCACAGTATTTCATATATGGTATTGTGGTGGGGATCCTTGTTTGTGTACACAAGCTGAGTCAAGTGCACTTGTGAAATTCTTCTGCATTCTTCATGGTTGGGGTAGGGTATTTGTTGAGCTTGATCTCTTTCAGTATTACCTATATAGTTTTTTTGTCACTGCTAGTGTAGGAAAACCTGATTTCTTTTACAAGAACCCATGGTGGTCTTTGTTTATGCCCTAAACCCAAATTCCTTCCTTCCTGCATACTGTGAGCACACATCATAGTGTCTACCTCAGAAATGCACATGCCAGCAACTTTGATCATACAAGGGACCACAGACATTTGTAAGTTAAACCTGTCATTTGACTTTTTTCTTTTTCTCCATGTTCCCATCATGTTCCCCATGGGTTGCCAATCTGTTCCCCCAAAATATTCCCAATAGCACCTCACTTTTATCCCATATGGTTTTGCCCAAAGTTCAACACTCTTGTGTATATAAACTGAAAAGGTGGGCCACATGGAGCATATTTGTTTATATTTTGTTATTGGCGATATGAAGAGGTGCTTTTATTGTGGAGTGCCCAATGTTCCAAAAAGATTGGTGATGGGCCAATCAATATGGCGCCTTCAAAAAAACAAATCATGAGTGCAATTGTAAATCACAAGCAGGTTTAAGACTAAAACTATGTATGTTTATTACATAGTTATCGAAATCTATGTTCTTGTTTGCATAAATATTTTTTCACCTTTCTATCGTCTATGTATAACTAGTATGTCACATCATTCTCTTACCATGAACTTCACATAAACTACACCAAAACCTTTCAAAACAAAAATCTCAATTCTTGTCACAATTTTATCCATGAAACTTTACATTCATACAACAACTTATTTATATGAAGTGAAGGTGTCTCCAAAGGTCACAAACAATCATTTATATACTAATCAAAAGGAAACTAAATAAGAAATTTCCTAAAATCTACACATCACATGGTTTCCATGGTTCCTCATGTGATTTCACATGCAGAATAAAGTGGCAAAGACTTTTCACATGACTTTCACATAAATTATCATGTGAAAGTCAAGCACCATGACCAAATCATAATTAAACTATGAAACCTTATCGACAAATAAATCTCCAAACTTATTCGCTAAATAATTACATAGGTAATAGTTTAACTAGATCAGGTTACATCATTCCTAAACTTATTATGGATTCTGTCCTTAGAATCACATATCCAAAAGCTTTTTCAATTTGTTCTAATTAATGAGATCTAGATATGGTGAGCCATCAACATTTTAAAATTCATAAATCCATTATTTATAAACACTTTCTTGATAATAAAGGCTCCAAAGCACTTGGGCAACAATTTCTTATAAACCCTACGATAATGTCGAACGTCAAACATCATGACAAGGTCACCTTCTTTGAACTCCTTTTTTTTCACTTTCTTGTCAAAAGCCTTTTTTTTGTTGAACTTGTGCGACTTCAATGGATTTGTGGGCTTTCAATTGCAGTTCATCCAATTCATTAAGTTGTAACAATTGATGGCATTGGGATTCATCCAAAGGAAGTTTCATTGTTGTGATAGTGCGTAAAATCATTATTTCTAGCTCAATGGGTAAAAACACTTCCATCCCATATGTTAAACGAAAAGGTGAATACCATGTGATAGTTTTGTATGTGGTGTTATAAACCCACACAACATGGTGTATCTTTAGATCCCAATCACAAATGTTCACATGAACTTCATTTTCTTTTGCCAACATGGAACACAATGTCCTATTGGTCCCTTCTACTAAGCCATTAGTGTTAGGTTTATACATAGTGCTAAACCTATGCTTCACTATAAGGCATGCTAATAAATTTCCACAATTTCATTCAAAAACTAAGGACCATTATCAGAAACAATATCAAATGGTGTCCCAAATCAAATAAATATTTGTTCATATGAAAATTGTGTTATTTCTTGTTTCACTAAAGATTTCAAGGTATGTACTTCTGCAAACTTTGTGAGGTAGTCTGTGGCAACCATAATGAATCAATGCCCTTTCCTGGTCATTAAATCAATTCCCCATTTTCCAAAAGGTCTCAAAGGTGGTAGGGGTGTAGAGGGCTGCTCATAGTAGACCTTTGTGCATAAGCTTGACATACATGACAATTCTTACAATAATCATGGGCATCCTTGAAGAGGGCGGGCCAGTAATAATTTTCTTCCAATTTTTTTTTTTGTTGTGATTTGTTCTGTAAAGTGGCCTCCATAGAACCCATCATGAAATTCATACAAAAGACGTGAGGTTTCACCCTTTCCAATGGTTCATTACAACACCATTTCTTCCTTGGAAGTAAAGTTGGTGTCCTATTATCGAGTAATTTTGACTTTTGTGCGTAATTTGTGTTCACACTACTTTTGTGGCTTCAATTAGAAACTTCATGTCATCCAAGTGTTGAATGATTTCTTGGTATTTTTTATGCACTTCTTTTATATTGATAGTCAATATTATTGCATCTCAAAAGTCATCATTTTCTAAAACATCACCCATTCCTTCGTATGCCTTTGTAAGGCCATCAACATTGCCATGTTACCTTCTTGGATGATTGACAATTGATAATGTCAATGTTAAATTCCTCCATTAACAATAGCCATCGAACAAATTGACCACTTGGATTGAACTTGTTGACCAATTAGGTTAAGGCCTTGTGATTTATCACAATTTTGGCCTTGTACCCCAACAAATAATGGTGAAATTTTTAAAAAGAGAAAATAACTACAAGACCTTCCTATTCAGTCACAGTATAATTTTTCTCTACTAAAATCAATTGTCTATTAACCAAATGAATGGGATGGTCATGCCCATTTTCGTCCAATTAAAATAGTGTGCTCCTTATCATTTTTCCAAATGCATCACAATATACTAAAAATGGTTTGTTTCAATTTGGAGTTTAAAGGATTGGTGTAGCTTAAAGAGTTGATTTGAGTTGTTCGAATGCATGTTTTGATGCCTCATCTTCCATTGGTGGAAGTGCATGTTCACATAGGCATTGTGTTAAAAGACGTGCTTTTGCCATAAACACGTGTATGAACCTTCGATAATAACCCACCATCCCTAAAAAACCTTGAAGGGTTTTCTTTGTGGTGAGGAAAGGAAGCTTTGAAATCATATTAAGCTTTTTAGGATCTGTGACTACCCCATTCTTTGACACAATGTGTCTAACCATCTTCCCTTCTAAAAAACCAATTGTGATTTTCTCTAGGTTCAAAGTCATTCCTGAACCACCAAGTGTTGAAAAACGAATTCAAGTTTGGTAAGGTGAGAAGCTTTATCATTATAAACTCCAAAGTTGTCAATGAAAACTCGTAGAAAAATGCACAAGAATGGTTCAAAAACCTTATTCATTAAACGTTGAAATGTCCCTTGAACATTGCACAAATTAAAAGGCATTACTATGTAACAAAATGTTCCCCATGGTGTGGTGAATGTGGTCTTCAATTGATCCTCTAGAGCAATTTTCATTTGGTAGTAGCCCCTATACCCACCTCCAAATGTGTACATATCGTGCCTTGTTACTTCCTGCAAAATTTCTTCACAAAATGGCAAAGGGTATCGATCTTTTTTAGTTACTTTATTTAAAGCTTTGTAATTGACACATGCCCTTAATTTGCCATTTTTTTTCATTGCCAATACCACAAGAGGTTTACCCATTCAATTGTCTCCACAAGTCTAATGAATTTTACTTCTAACAACTTATCAAGTTCCTCCTTCACCATTATAGTGTATTTTGGATTCCACCTCCCTTACTTAGTCTTGATTGGTTTGGCATTTGGTAACAATTCAATTTTGTGTCGTTCCATGGTGATTTCCCTAAGGTCTTTGTAATTGAAAACAAACAGATGGATATACTTACGCCATAAATCCTCATATTGGTTTTTTTCCTCAGGGTGAAAGTCGGTTCTTAGTTGAATTTTGTTCACCCGTTCCACAATTTCTCCTTTTTTCAACACGTGAAGTTGATTGGTCATCATCCCTTCAAACCCTTTGATTTGCATAAGATAAAGCTCCAACCTTGGGGATTGCTTCCAAAACATTATAACCTTACTTCCTCTTCACTGGAATCATCTGTGTAAATCTTTTCAAAATTAGAGCTTTGGTTTATTTTTTATTCATCATCATATTCATTCGTTCCTCCGAAGTTTTTCACAAAGTTGGCAAATGAAACTTTCTAGCAATTAAGATGAATTTCAATGGTCATGTATCCTTCACCCTAATAGTTCCTTACATGTGACTTTGTTAACCATGGCCTATTTAATATCATTGGGTAAACCCCATCTTCCTCTAATACCATATGGAAATCCACAATGGTGGGAACCTTCATTACAATGATTACAACACTACTAATTACTCCTTCTAGCTTAACAACTCATTTGTTAGCCATTTTTAAGGTTATTGAGGCGAGTCTATTAGTTCTCAACTTTAAGTATTTCATTGCAAGAACTGTCATCACATTGATTCTTGCCCCTCCATCCACCAACATTCTGTGTAACACTGATCTATTACATTACACAACAATGATTGGATCATATTCACACTTAGCTACTATAACATTCAAAGGTGTGGGTACCTTTAGGACTTTAGGTGTTAACAACCCTTTCTTTAATTCCTTTCGAATTGATTTCACCATTGCCACCAACTATCCAATGGTGATGTATGCATGTGTTCCACATCCTTCACCACCAAACAAAGACTAGAATATTTAAAAATTAGAAAGACTTAGAATCCAAACCTTCGCCTTCAACTTTTTTTTTTTTTTTTTGGGGTTCTCGCCATCTCCCTAAACCTCTTGACGTATGTGTCAAGATGAGTAGTATCTTCCATAGTTGTTTAGTTTGGGCCATGACATTAATCACATCCTCAAGAATTTTGAGGCTCATTTTTAAACCCATCAAGACCTTTCCTTGCTTTTCATTCATCGATTTAATTAAATGTATTTGAACTTTGCCCTTCTCCTTTGCAGAAAACCTTGGAGTATAAGAACCCATGTTTTCTTTACTAAACAAGGTTGGCAAGTTTGGACATTCTCTTGAATAATGTCCCATTTTTCGACATTTATAACATTGAATTGTTAATAGGTCCCTCCCCACATTTTTGTTCCTACTAATCCTTGGTTGTAGTAGATGGAGGTTGAACTGCTTCATTTGATTTATCATCTATTCCATAGTTAACTCTCTGCGAGAGTTCACTTTTGGATGTTTTTGCGGTTCAAGGTTCAAGCGAGAATTAAATTACCTTCACCATTGATTGCACAGTTGGTTGTGGAACTTCTTCCATGTTCACCTCCTTCTTTTCAGCCACCTTTACCATTTCATCAAATGTTTCTGCTTGTTCATATTTCATTTGTTGTCACAATTTTGATAATAAACCAATGGTGAAATGTTCTAGGACCAATGCATTGATTCGAGCAAAAATTGGATCAGTTCTTTCATGACCTTGTGCCTTGGAGTTCATTCTGTAATGTCATTGTTCTCTCCTTACACTCTTTCACTAACTCTAAAGCCCCTTGCTTTAGTTGACTCAGTTCAAATATTAAGTTTTAGTAGATAGTTCTCATGAATTTTTTTTACATTAGGGCCTTAGTTATGTCATTCCATGATTCTTTCAATGCTTTTGTTTGTTGCTCAAACCAATGTGATGTTGTACCCTCTAAGAATTCAGGAAAAAAATTAAGCCATTCTATAGCTGTTCTAAGCCTCGTACCAATACAAGCTCTTTTATATACCCTTAAAAATATTTCAGGGTCTTCATCCTTATTTCCCCTAAAAATTGGAAAAACCATGTTGATTTTATTTATTTATTTTTTTTCTAAAAGATATAAAAGAAACACACCAAACTAATCAATTTTTTTTGACCAATTGTCATTTAGTTTTCACAATTTATCTTCATGAATTAAAAAACTGCAATTGGCTCGAATTACTTTCGTAATAAAAAAATTCTTATTTTTTCAGTGTGTGTTTCTAAAAGGACCAAACATTTCCAACCTTACAATTATCTTATTTAAATGTTTAAAATTGAAAGATAACATTTACAAAATCACGAACATCACAAATATTAATGACACCTCCACTCCACATGACATGCAAGTTATTGGTTTTGGAGTTGCATCTTTTTCTTAAAGTCAGATGAGTAAATGTTATTATGGTGTGATCACCCTTTGGCATTGCCCCGCAGTTCAAGGTCAGGTTGAGGTCTAGATTCTTCCCATTGTTTACGTAGTTGTGACACTAACACACTTGGTTCACCTATAATTCCAGGTTCTTCAATAGGTTTTTCAATAAGTCTTTCAACATGTGAACTTGGCTTAATAACTCTTAATGTTAGTGATGGGATTTGTTGCCTATCTTCTGGAAACTATGTGTTAAGGAATTAAAAGCCTCTCCTAATTTTGAGATTAATGTTTCATTTAAAACACTAATCCTAAAATAAAACCTTTATTTCTTTTAAAAAACTACAACATTTTTTACATTATAAATTAAAAAGTCTCAAGGTTTCAACAAGGTCTAACAAACATGAACTTATTCATGAACACCTACTATTCTTTTTAGACTTTCTATTTCCATTATCTCATATGGTTTAACACGTGCCATTTTCTTTTCCTTTTTTGCATGTAGCTTTTCTTTGTGAAATTTTTTAAATTCCCACAAATCCAACTTTAATTTGTGCCTAGGAATACAAGTAAAATCCAAAAGTAGACTTGGGGTTAAATAATATGATTCATGTTTATGGTCTTCATGATGTTGCTTTATGTGTTCAATTGTGCATTAAATTCGACTTGGCTTGCTTTTCGTAATTTCCATTGCCACAAGTTAAATCTCCTCCACCCTTGTTGTTACTATTGTCCATGATTTGGGGATAAACAAATCACTTTACATCTCATGTTCTAAAACAAAACAAAAAATTTATTTTTATTTTATTTTATTTTTCCTACCAAACTTTCAACAACAAAATTAAATTCCACAACACAAAGAACATAAATTTAGGTCCCGCCAATGAAACTAAAAAATGTAAATCACAAGTGAGTTTAGGATCGAAACTATGTATGTTTATTACATAGTTATCAAAATCTATGTTTTTGTTTGTATAAATATTTTTTCACCTTTCTATTGTCTATATATAATTAATATGTCACACCATTTTCCTACTATGGACTTCACATAAACTACACCAAAACCTTTCAAAACAAAAATATCGATTCTTTTCACAATTCTATTCCATGAAATTTTACATTCATACAACTTATTTTTATCAATTGAAGGTATCTCCAAAGGTCACAAACACCCATTTATATACTAATCAAAAGGAAATTAAATAATAAATTTTCTAAAGTTTACACATCACATGGTTCCCATGGCTCATCATGTGATTTCACATGCATAATAAAATGGCAAAAACTTTTCACATGATTTTCATATAAATTATCATGTGAAAGTCAATGCACCTTAATGTGTCAAAGGATTTTCACATGACTTTTCACATAAATTACTATATGAAAGTCAAGCACTATGACCAAATCATATTAAACTATGAAACCTTGCCGATAAGTAAATCACCAAACTTACTCGTTAAATAACTACATAAGTAATAATTTAATTACATCAAATTACACACCCATGAACTAATTAATATGAATCACAATATTGAGTAAATCACCAAACTTACCCGCTAAACAATTACATAGGTAATAATTTAATTACATCAAGTTACACACCCATGAACTAATTAATATGAATCACAATATTGGCAAAAGGGAAGGCGGGTGTTTCGGCCATTTTCTTTCGAAATTTCAAGTTCTCTCTAAAGAAAAGAGGAGGAAAAGATAAAAGTAGGAAGGACAAAACACTGGACCAAGACTTGGAAATAGTGACAATGTGACTGCCTCCCATGTTAGTAAACGTCCATCCAACCTTTCTCTGGGTGGCCTTCCCAAAAATGGTAGCAAAATACATAACCAAAAAAAGAAAAGTAGTAGCCAATTTTTGATTAAAAAAACAACTGGAGTAGCCATATTACACACTCCCTCTTGCTAAACGTCGATTGAATGGGCTACTTCAAGAAATGCAAACAAAACGCTGACCAATGTTGTGGAGGTAGGATATCAATTTTTGAGCATACCATACTGGTATTGGTATTAGGTCCAAGGCTGATTTTTGCATGGTATATGGCGGGTATAAACTTGGTATTGATATTGCTATCAAGCAGGTATTTACCTGGTATTACTTCAGGTCCCATACCAGGCTGGTATACGTGCTCATATTAGTATTGCACCCTATATATAGTCTCAAACTTGGACTAAATCAGCCATCAAGAACAGTGCTTTTTTAAAATTTCAATTTTGTGATGTTGCTCATGTGCAGATAGTCCATAATAATGTTTAGCCAAATTTGGCAATATTAAAAATATGAGTATATAATCTTAAGCACCTTTTCATATTGTAGGCAATTGTGGAGATTTTTTGTGTTTTTTTTTTCCCCCTTTTTTTGATGATTATAGAAAGAATGTGTGATAGTTATTATTCTTGAAAATATTTTTCACAAAATAGCAAAAATTTGTCACAAAGAAAATCACTGCTTCAGAGTCTTTGAGTTTGAACACTCCTAAGAAGAGGCCTCATTTGAGAATGTGATGAAGGTCAGTGCAGTAGGTGCTAGTGTACAACTAGGGCTGTGACACACTACTGGATCAGGGTTATTTTTTTCAATTAGGGCAAGTGCATGGTAGGGTGGATAAAAAAGTGACAAGAATTTACGAATTTAAAAGTCCATTTTAAATTCTTTTTTTTGAGTCAATTTTGTTTTTTTGTAGTCAGATAGCAATAAAGCATTGATTCCAATCACCTTTTTTTCATTAACATTTTCATTTTTGTAAAGCTCAGTGATTCAAACATATTTGTAAAATTTCAAAATAAATCATGTTTTCTTCAAGATGAAATGAACTTTTGAAAAAATGTGCTTGATTTTTCATGAGATAAAAGTTCATAAATCATAAACTTCATTAGATATGAATCAAAACATTTCGATCTTGATTTCATTATTACATTAAAAGACTAAAATCAAATCCCTAAAAACTTTTGAGGTCCATCATAAAAACCAAACCAAAGTTCATTCACTTAAATTATTTTTAACCTAACATTTCCTGAATTTGAACTTCAAAAGTCCATAGCTTCTATAATTTTATATGTTTTTATACTGAGCAATTGCATTAAGTACATATTAAAATCTATAATTTCAAAATGAGTCACATTTATAATTTCATAATGTACAAGACAACATGATAATTCGAATCACATTTTGATGATAGAAAAGTGGCCTGTGTTTTTTCAAAATTGATCCACCCTATCATGCATCCACCCATTTTGTGACATACTTGAACTGATGACAATCCATTAGAAAATTTAATCAAATTTGAATGTAAACCAAATATGAAAGTTTAAAATTTTGAAAATTTGAAAATATTTTTGCTACTTGCTGGAACATGTCGTAAAAATCTGAAAATTAAAAAAAATTCGAGAAATGGCGTCCTGTATTTTCTGCAAAAATCCTTTTATATATGTCAAAATCTCCATGTTTTTTTGGGTCCAAAAACTGCCATGAATTCCCCCAAATAAAAAACCACTGTTGTGGTTGTTGTTGTTGTTGGGGGTGGTGTGTTATCAGGTGACCTAAGTTGCCGCCAAAGTCATGATGTTACAGGTAAACTCTGCACTCGTGCCAAATGTTTTAGGTCAGTGTTTTGTTTTGGGTTTGTCACCTGTTAAAACTAAAACATGAATTTTGCCTATGGAATCATTTCAGGCTCAGGGCTTCTTAATTGCAATGTATAATTAATCCTTTAGAAAACTTGCAACAACTGGGTTTTGTTTGGTTTTGGTTTGGTTTTCTGAAACTGGAGGCGACAAAATCCTGCGACTTCTCTGCTGACACCCAAAATTTGAAACCCAACTCCAACCTCCCCAATGCACCACCTTCATCATCAATTCTTTAATCCAGCTTGGAAGTTGTTCTTGTGGCCCACCAAATCACCCCTTCCAGAGGAATTGATTTCCTAGCTACCCCTGGAACTGCTGCAGTCTTTGTTTTTCTTGAGGTCAATTTTGTGATCTAGCCAAAGTGGTGAGAAAATCCACAGCAAGATTTAGCCAAATTTGGTTACAAGTTAAATCTGAAAGTCAATTTTTCAAAAATGTCTTTCTCTATTTTTGGGTGTCTAGGCGATTTTCCTTAAAAATTTGATTGAATTCTGGGAATTGAAAATCTTCAAAAAAAAAAAAAAAAACCACTTCATTTTAGCACTTTTAATTTTTGGCTATATGTATTTATATATCCAGTGGAAGAAAAAGGCTTTTCCTAGCCCCTGTAAGCTGCTACTGCTGCAGAGGGCCGTCTTCCTTGCAGCAAGTCTACTACAAACTTCAATATCTCTGGTGACTAACACATAATAATAATCTAGTGTGCAATTTTGTAGTAAACTTGTTCCCTCCAGGAGATCTGTATTGAGGATCCAGTATTTTTAGAAACCAGCTATTTCAAGTTGGATCAGTGAATTTAAGCTTTTGTCTTCACATCTGGGAGCATTGTCAGAGTAGCAAATCTCATGATCTCCTGCTTGCCTCCCTGCCTGCAATGTTTCTGGACATTCGGTGATCTTCAACCTGTAGCAATACTAGTGCTCAATGTTGTTGTATTGGCCCAAACGGTGATCATGATCATGACGGGTCATGATGGGTGTGGGTGATCAGGCAAGAATTTCAAAGAATATTCTAATATTTTGGCCTGTGTCACACACTGCTACTGTGGTGGTGTCCATCTCCCCCCCTACCCCCCCGGAGCAGCAGCTTGTCTACAAAGGAAGAAGAAGAAGATGGTGGCATTGTCTTCTCTTGTGAAGCTAGAACTTGGCATACTACGTACCATCATGTGGCATGCACTTGCACTTGCAGAGTCAGTTTTCCAACTTGGGATCTATATGTCGGAACATGGGCATCAAGCCAAAGAACTAACTACCTACATGTCTCAACAACGTTAATCCAAGCTATGATCAAGCTTATGATCTACAACATTGCAGTTGGGACTGTATTTGTTCCTTAATGCATTTAGTCGTCTGATTAATTTATGCATTTACTGTGCAACAATGTACACTGAACTTTGTTTTCTGGTTCACAATTACTCATGATCAGCACAAAGGATTTGATCCAGGTGACAGTAATCTGCAAGATGATCTACAAGTACTTGCAAGCTCACTTGGACCAGTTTTGTAATTCCTTGCACTTAAGTCCAGTCTGAGAGATTATAACTAGTGCAATGTTCAGTGCATGGCCATTTGTCTGGAGCAACTCACAAAGTAACAAATTGAAATTCAAACAGACATGATAGTACTGTCACATAGAAACAGAGAAAAGAATTACTAGAGAGACCCAGAGACAAAAACAGCTAACCAAGCTTTGAATTACATTGGAAATAATTTGAAAAAGGTTGGTGGTCACCAGTTGTATCAAAATCTGATGCCGTTGCAGGAAGTAAAAAAAAGTACTTCTAGAGACATAATTGTTAGATAATATAATTGGGGTTAGTGTACAGAAGCTGCAACAGTTCTTGAATGAAGAATTTCTGGCAGCTTCTGCAAAATCTTGGGAGTTGTACTGCACTCTACAAGGCTCTCGAGCATGCCCCAGTCTGAGTACCCACCAACCACGATTCTCATTGAATCCAGAAGAAACCCTAAGAAGCTGGGGGAGTCACATCGATCTAGCCGATCATGGGGTCCCTGCATACTAACTGGATTGCAGAAGATCCCTGGATACCGAGCTAGCTGGCGACAGCAAAACAGAAATCAGCTCTTGAAATGGGTTCTCATGAGAATTATGGCTGGAGGTTTGTTGTCTCCAGACAGATGACCTGAGCCTAGTGCTGTTAGTGGATTGAATTCTTCCAGTTCTGTTAGTAAGAAGAAGGTGAATCAGGAGTTTGAAGCTCTGGAAGAATGTGTGGCCAACTTATAGCACGTGCTGCTCCAGTGGCTACAAATTCTTTCAGATTCTCGTCTTCCTCAAATAGATCTCAAATAAGTCTCCTGCATATCCTTAAGTCATACACATTGTCCCTTTCAACAGGTTGGTTTGCCCTAAAGTCTCAAAACTTTGTCGTCTGACCAGTAACTTGTTCCACACTTCACTCGAATCTCCTCCAAGAGTCTTCTTGAAGAGCTTGCAGAATTCTCAAAGGCTAATTGCATAAGATCCCAGCTGCCAGGGCCTGAATATGCACCCTCCAGACCTCTACATCCAGTATAGCATCATAGCTGTGCAGGAGGGACAACGACAACAACAACAACGTCTCATTACTAGGGCTGTTGTTAGGCACAAAGATTCAGAAGAATAGCTACATCAGTTGAAATTTCAGGATCTGTGATCATGGCACTGATGCTTACATGAATGTCTGTAGAGCCTCGCAAATCATCTGAAGAAGCTTTTGGTGCCAGTAAAACTCAAGACTCTGCAACGTCCTCAGCAGCTGGTTCAGTAATTGCAGCGGAGCATTCTTACCGTGAAACTGCATTCGAATACAACATACACGACGTCTCAAGAGTGCGTCAAACTGCAATAATCTGACCCGAAGAATGAATGAAACAAAGACGATGGTACTAACATTCCAGATGAATTGAAGAACCGGAGTACTAGAGCCTTCATGATCCTCCTCGCGCCGGCCTTGATCATCACGTCCTGCACAGCTGCTGATGATCCTCCTCCTCGCCACTGCTTCAAGGAATCCTGCATTGTGGGTCATACAAAAGAATGAGCACAAAAGTCGTGGTGGTGAGAGAGAGAAAATGCTACAGCTCTTTGAATATCGAAAAGCTGCAGAATTTCCCAGTATACAGCGATAAGACTAGCGTACCATTTGCTTCAAGAACATGAAGAAGATCTTGTGCGATGAACAGTTCGGAGCTGTGACTCATGCACTTCCTTCTGCGGCTTCCTTTTCCACTATCACATACAAATTTCGGCATCCCGAAGCTACTTCTGGTGGCCGAGATCTCTCTGGCGGGGTATACAATCGGAAGCAGACTGCTAGTAGTACTAGTACCATCTTCGTCAGACGGAGATCCCTTGCGAGAAAAAAAGAGTGGCAGAAGAAGAAGCAGCAGCAGCTTCCGCTTCTGTTGTCTTCTGTGGTATGTCCGCCGCGGCTCCATCTGCGGGAGCCGGCGGCAGTCATGAAGCTGTTGCAGCGGACTAAATGTGTTCATCTGCTACAGCTTTTCCTGTAATGGAGCTCTGACCGGAAGTTCCACAATTCACTGAATCATCATAGACTTACAGAAAGTCTGGCCCCGGGGCCGGCGACCTAACAAGTTGGAAGTGGGTTTTTTTTTTTGTGGTAACGGATTGGAATACTTCTTGAGCTCTTGAAGGTTCGGATTATCCGCAAGCTGTGACGGAAACTAATTGCAACCGATCTGAATGCACTCAGCACAGCTTGCAAGCAGGAAACTGTGATAGATGATGATGATACTCCACAAGTTACCTCCAGTTTCAATCAGAGATGGCAAGAGCTCCTCAAGACTAGTAGTGACCTTAAACCCTGGAGAGAAACATGACAAGTTAGCTGCAGATCTTACTACAATGGTTCTCAACTCTCTGATTTCACACAAATCTCAAACTGTTGTACTGAATCACAAACAAAACGTATCAGGCGGCCGCTGGCCGCGTCGATGCTCGATACAGAAGCCCACTCCACAGGTAGTTACATTACAGCATTGAAGGCAAGAACTCCTGATATTATTGTACACAAGCCGCGGATAGAAACACTTCAAGTTACACCTTCAAATCCTTCCACAAACCAAAAAGCCCACCGAGGGAAGAAAACCAAAACATGAGTTGGCATAAGAACCTCCTCTCTTTCAAACAGACAAGTTCAAAAAGCTTAAAAAATATGCGAGAAAACAAGAGAACCAAAACTTTAAACTCGAAAAAGAGCAGAGAAACAAGACCCAACCCCCCCCCCCCCCCCC
>Ga0209611_10003501_pt1 | contig 27175 bp, 20 predicted proteins | sample S1TSphgellanicum_3_FD_187693 | JGI IMG/M metagenome (GOLD analysis project Ga0209611, IMG submission 187693) | Host-associated microbial communities from peat moss isolated from Minnesota, USA - S1T2_Fc - Sphagnum magellanicum MG (SPAdes) (version 2) | ecosystem: Host-associated > Plants > Peat...
GTGGAAGATTGGGCAACCATGCTTTGATACTACTACCATGTTGTAGAAAATAAGAAAATAAAATAGTAAACGCTTTCCACTCGACATGTCAGAGAGGAGAACAAAATTTAGGATTCCTGCCTTAGTTTGGGGACCAACTGGAACCTATAGTCTAATTATGGCGAAATTCAGACAGTTTTCCCTCTGAAGACAAAGAATTGGGAAGATATTTTCGCCTAAATACGTCCATAATTCTAACGACGGAGAGATAATTCGCCACAATAGCAAACAAAGTAGGGCGATTTCTACTAACATGAACAATTTAATTTTATATTGCCGTAAACAAAAATTCCTGTTTCATATTATTTGTGGGCCTCGTAAGAGGCTGCCAAAAAATTGTGATATGCCGCTATTTGTACCCCACGCACGGTATTCTTTAGTAAAAGGCGAAAGAATAGTTTGCTCTGTGTTGAGCACACGGCTTCGTGGAGAATGCGCAAGGAACAAAAGGATAAATAGCATCAAATGCAGACTTCTGTGGCAAAGACTATGGGATAAAACTTCACTGCAACTCCATTGCGATTCCTTCAATCTCTTCAGCGCCTTGAGTTGACGACAGCGAGTGAGTTTTGCCCACATACTTCTGCTGCACAAGCAAAAATTTGCACAAGTTGGGGGGAGAATTTTCGCCCTTTCTTAGATCAATCCAAGATTTGCAAAATTTCCTGCTGGTGATGAAAGATTTAAGAAATTTCAAAACAAAATTATCAAAAGTACAAAGTAGCCGAGATGTGTGTGTCTTGTGTGTTAGAAATGATTTTGAGAAATTTACCACAATCCCTGACATTCTTTTATAACGATTCCATATTTCGACTTATTTCAAAGATCTACTCCATTTGTTAAGCATTTGATTTGATTTTTTAAAAAAAAATTGGTGAAATTTCCATAAAATTATATTTAAAATCTAATTTTAAAGAATATAAATTGTTATGTATATGGTAAATGAGGTAATCTAATTTCTAAAATGCAATTAAGTTTAAAGTGAAGTTAAATTAGTGTTTAAGTATCATGGCATGGACCTCGTGTATCTTACAACACTATTTTTCTTACCACCTACTTAGTATGGATCCATAATTAATTGCACCACACAATTTTACTTATTTACATTTAAAACAAGTTCATAACAAGATTTAAAATATATGCACTTGGGTAAGTTGGCAAATACAAAATGGAAAAAATATTATAGTAAAGGGTTTACACCAATAAGATGTATATGTATGTAATAGTTCATGATGTTGGCATTAAGCATCTTATTCCCATAAATAAGTGCGCATAATATTAATAATTTTTAATGAAGAATTTGTGATACTTATCATTTTTTTATGAATGAATCTATATCTAATTTCCTCATATGAATTAAATATGAGTTAAATGAATATTAAACATTAGTTTTTCCTTTAATTTGAGTAGTTTTCACATTGACTAGTGTGGCATGTGCCATTGGCCCAAGTGTTACCACGTCGTCAACTGATTTTCCTTCCAAAACCTGGTTTTTTGGAATTTATTTGAATTTTCACTGGCAGAAATCACTTAAAAATCAATATCTCCCACATTCTGAATCCAAATCTCACCAAATAAATTCCATTAAATCCTCTCATCAAGGTCTTTCCAACAACACCAAAGGCACATTCCACTTCCTTCGAAAATTTCAGTTACGATTTAATTTAATTTTTCAGTGAAGAAATCATTCAATATTCAAGAACTTTTGCACTGCAGGTCCAAACGTTATGGAACCAAGCCCATGCATGCCTGCTCGTTGAGAGCTTTCCAACGACACCAAGAACACTGGGTCAGTGGATCTCATAACTACAAAACAAAACAAACTACCTTCCTTCACAAATAGATTGCAAGCTCAAAATTCTTAATATCAATTTAGGTATGCAACTTTCACTAAACTAAAAATATGCAATACTCATCCCAAGTCCCCTTGAATCAATAATATATCCCATTTTTGCAATATTATGAGAAATAGTTGTCATTAAGTTTATAGATAAAAGGAAATGAAAAGCCCACACATTACAAGTACATTCAACATAAATTATAATTATCTACCTCAAATAATCCTTTAATTGATGACATGTAATCTTTAATCAATAACCCACATTTGCTATTCATTGTTATATTAAATTATTTAAAAAATTTACGAAAGCTAACATGTAGAAATCCATGTATTTACAATGGAACTCGAACAAACACTTTTTTTGAAAGGAAAGGATTGCTCATGGTACATTGGAGATTGCTCCAAAAGTTTTGAGAGAATACAAGAGAATCAAGAGAAGTATGTTGCTACAGACAAGAAGCAATAGTATGAGATTTATGAAATTGTGGGGATCCAAATATCATAGTAATAGAGGAACGAAACAAGAGAATATGTAACTTGAAGCATACTTCTTAAGTAGTATAGAAACTCATTGAGAGAACCAAATCTACATTACATCAAATGTTTTAAATTTTCTTATATGTCATCCTTAATTATATTGCACACGATAATATCCAATGATTACATTCAAATTTGCACATCATCAATATTAACTAAATGAGTGTAATGTAGGGCAAGGTTCCAAACTAATCAAAATCTCTCTACCTCACTCCTCTTTTTTTTTTTCTTTTTTTTTTCTCCATATTATTTTTCAATAATTTATCATTATTTATGCTAGATCTTTCATGTCCATATAAATTCACATGGGGAAAGGGTTAAGTAAATAGGCTTGAAAAGAGGTAGTTTATTAAATTAGTTTAATATACATAACATGGACATGAAAAGGCACATGTCAATTTGCCTTTTTGTATCCATGTAGATGGGTAGGAGAAAAGAATGAAATAGTTATTAGGGAAGAGGGAGATACTTAGGCTTGAAAGAGGTAGGCATATACAAAAAGATAACAATCTTTTAATTATGTAGATGTTGAATTATCTTGTGTGATTTTCCAAGGAGAGACATTCATATTGTAAAAAAATGAGTTCTAAAGCTTGAAACCTCAACAACTTTGAAATAATTTTGGTCTTGTGAAATTGTAGCATAACTCATGTTAAATTAAAATAATAAATGGGATTGAGCAATGCCTAACATTTTAATGTCTAACATTGTCTTGTATATTCATAATGCTTACAAGGGGTTATCAACTATCAACCCCACATGTGAAGTTTGTCAAGTGATTAAAAGTATTAAAAGTATTCATCAAAATGCAACATATCTTCTTCAATTCAATTCAATTCAATTCAGCTGAAACCCATCTAAAATAACACATTGGTGAATATACATCCCATGCAAGAACTAATCAATGAATAAACTTGGCACATCACATGCAGTATTTTGAATGTGTGTTTGGTGTTTTGACACTATAAAAAACCTACTTTCCATTTGAAAAAAAACTCTTGTTGATCTTTTGAACCTTTCAAGATTCACTTCAAGTCTTCATCAATTCACTTATACTTCGGTGATCAGGAAATATTATCCAAACAAATGACTTCCATTGTAGGATTATTGCTGGTACTTTTTCTTTAAACAAAAGTATAAACACATAATTGAACACTTCTAACTTCTTGCTTGGCTTTTGGAAAGGTCGAATGCTATACACAAAATTGAATTCTGATGAAATATGTACAACAAATCCATAGAATTCACAAAACCTTGATGGAGTTTTCATTTTTGCCAAAAGAAATACCTCTACAAATTAATTGTATAAAATTTCTACATCAAGCCAATAGCCCAAAGCACTGAAGGCTAATGGTCACCTTGCAAGTACATTGTGAGTTGTGGGTGGGTTAAATTCATTGCAAGGTCTTGTTAAGTTTCACCTTGAATAATAACCTAGATTTCATGGTGGTCACTAGGTCCAAAAACCTCTTCTTCAAGAACAAACCTTGGGGGATGGGTTGGGCACTTCATGTTGCTTTCGTGTGCAGAAAAGAATAGTTGGGCAAAACATGTTGCTTTTGGATTTTGTGTTTGTCTGAAAGGCACAGATTTCATGAATGCAGAGGTTACTTGACATAATAAGAGTTATTTTGGAGAAATTGTCCAACAAAAGACATCAAACGTTCCATTGCTTTAGCATTTCACAATTTGCCAATATGGCATCATCAATTGAAATATATAAAAAAAAATTGAAACCTAACTGGAACCCTCACTTATATAAACCCTATCTTGAACCCTAACTTATGTAAACCCTAATTTGAAACCCTAATGTATGGAAATTGAAAGACGTTGATATTATTGCTGATTTTGTTGAAACATATTGTTGAATTGTTCATATGATTTTTCTTTGGCCTTCCATGGTATTGAGCTTCTTAATTGCATCTCATATGATGAAAAGTGTCAATAGTCCCAAACCAAAAGGAGCTAGAAATATGGAAATCTGCACAGCCATCTATTGCTACAGGGCTTCAGCACTATGTTGTATTCCAGTGTATTGCGTCGGCTTTTGCCAATAGCAGTTTTTTTTGGCTCCTTAAGCACCAATGGGGAGGGGTATTTGATAAAGGACCAAAGACACGGCAGTAAGTGTAATAAAAACACTGCACAACATGAGCGTCTATTGAAACCAAAACAACTTCTGTTCATGAACATGGTGAGCATGAGTAGTGCCAGCTGCCAAGACTGCAGCTTCGGCTGCATGAGAATGACCCTCTCCATGGTGGTCATGGAAAAGGAAGGTTAAAATACCTACCAAGCACAGCACAGAGCCAACCAGAACCTTGTCATAATGCTCTATCCAGTGGAATTTCAGCTGTGCTGCGCCATAATAAGAGAGGGTCACTAATGTGAGCATGACAGTGAGAGTACTTGCAAGGAGTACACCAATCGCCAGAAATAAAGCCCCTGACGATTCATTCCCAACCGCAAGAAACACAGGCAAAGTAGTGGCACAAGGCGAAAGAGTTGGCACCAGAATTAGACCAGCCACAGCCATTTTCTCCATCGAATGATTGTGCCCTCCATGTGCATGACCTCCCTTCCCTAGCAAAAACAGAACAATGTAGCCTGCACCAAGGACGACAAGCAGTAGAGATGCAAGCGAGTGAACTGTGCCCTCTCCAGCTATAGTATTTGCCATAGTGATTGCTGCTACACCCAGTAATGATGTTGATAACACATGGCATACAGCACCCAATGCAGCTGCAAATCATATATACCATCATCAGAACCACTTTCTTAGCCAATGCACGTCAACAGAGTTACATCAGTCATGTAGCAGAGCCAGAAAACCTTAGAGCATTGTCACCAGATCTTGATGGATCCAAATACAATAAATTGCTGGGGAAAAGCTTGCAAAGAACCTACAGTTTAAAAGGCACATGCAAGCCAGGCAAAAGAAAACAGATACAATGTTAGCTCATGTGTTGATCTCTCAAGTTCATAATACAATTCAAACACTATCAAAGAAAAGATTACTGAATAACATGACTGCTAAGACTCTCCAAAACTCTCTCTCTCTCTCTATTTTAATCACACAATTTGTTGTAACTTGCAACCCTAAATAAAAACGCCAGACAAAGCACTGGTGAGACAAGAAGAACCATCAACAAACCAGAACTGTACTGAGAAGACAAAGTGGTTCTTACAGTTCTGGTTTGTTGATTGTTGATGTGGGACACAACCTGTTCTTTTCCATCGAAGTAACACCTGACATCTTAGTAGGAAAAGAAAATGAAGGCAGCCTCTTAAGCTCTTCGGATTCTTCTTGAAGAGCCAAAAAGAAATCAGCAACAAATCAAATCTGTACTAGGTGAACTAGGATGCTTGAGGAAGCGAGTCTATGTCAGGGATACAGACATTGACACCAAGAAGAAATCAGGTTGGGACGGTACAGACTATAGACAGACACTGAGAAGAATCCAGGTTGAGATGGTACAGACTATAGACAGACACTGAGAAGAATTCAGGTTGAGATGGTACAGACTATAGAAAGACACTGAGAAGAATTCAGGTTGAGATGGTACAGACACAGACACTGAGAAGAATGCAGGTTGAAATGGTATAGACATAGACAAAGAAGAAGAAGTCAATTTCCTCTTTCTGAGAGCTACAAAACCTGGCAGAAGCGGTAGAGAGATCTGAGGAATCAACAAAGCAGTGGAGGTTGTAGCAATCGATCACAACTGTCCTCCACATTTCCCAGAGGAGTGGAAGGCATTCCCATTCAGAAAAGGGGAAGAGAAGTGGGGCTGGAGAGCACTTACTGACAAGAAGGGTTTGCCAAATGCTCCACTTCTGTGCTCGACCCACAATAGAGAATGGCAACCAATGTGTGGGGATGAAGGAATGTAAGACGGATACAGTCGCTATGCCTCCGATCGTTGAAACTTCTTTTGCAATCTCTGTCATCTTCTTCTTTTGTTTCCTTCACAGATGCGTCGTCTCTTCTTCTAGCTTCAAACCCAATAGCCGAAGCTGCTTCAACCCCACTAGACGAAGCTTCAGATGAGCAAAACCACGCTGATCCTCTCCAGCGGTGAATGGAAAGAGAGAGAGAATCGCACCCACCTTCAGGAAAAAGGAGACAGACAGACAGTAGTAGCTCGCTCTCTCTCTCTCTCTCAGAAGGGGGTCTTCAGACCACAATCAGTCAGTCAGTATCAAGCTGGATCGCACAGCTACAACGGCGTCGTCCGTCATTCACACACTTCTGTGTCCTGCTTTCTTTACTCTAATGCACTATGTCTGTTTCTGTGCTTGCGTTGAGAGCCCGCGTGTTTCGGTTATCACCTTCTATCTTAGGAACAAGTCTTGAGGAGCTTCACAGAAACCCTCAGAAACAGGACGCATCATGATGACCATCTCTCTCTTGCACGGCTCTATTGCAAGTCCTCAGAGAGGAAGGGCCAAGTCCCCAGATTCTCAGAAAATTGCAAACCAACGAGGAATCTCACTGCGGGTAAGTCTCTGAATCTTCAAAGATACCATCGAGGAATCTCTATGTGGGTCAGTCTATGCTTAGTGAAAGAAACCAAAGAGGAATCTCTGTGTGGGTAAGTCCATGCTTATTTTAAAGAATCCAAAGAAAAATCTCTCTGTGGGTTTGTCCTTGATTCTTGAAGGGAACCATCAAGGAATCTGTGAGTACATCCATGATACTTGAAAGAAACAAACCAGGAATGAGTAAGTTTGATGCATCTATTGGAATCCCTGTGAAACACAAAGCTACTGCAGCTAACAAAGAATAAATGCCTGGGAATTGAAGAGAATATTGACTTGTTCTTTTACCAGATACACAAAATGTGACTGACTGATGTTGATGATGATGAGGAGCATCATCATATCACATTACCTATCTGTTGAAATCAATCTTGCAAACTGGCAGCACAATCCAGAAATGAGATGACAGAAGCTTTGAAGAAGAAGGGGGTGGACAATCACAGATGAAAGAACAAAAAGAAAAAGAAACATTCACTGAATTGCAGAACAGATGCAGCTGATGATAGTACAATAACTATGAGAGAAGCACGCTTACCATTCTCATACCAATTGATTACAATGACCATGTCCATAGCAGAAACTTCCATCCTGGGATTCCCAACAGATGTTCGGTTTGTGTCATCAAGCTGTCCTTTTGTCAAGCAACTCTTATCTACCATGATAATACAAATTTGTGAATTCACAAAAGAATCCTATGCTGGTTGGTACCAATGATTTGTTTCATCAAAGGTGCCATACAACCTCTGCCCACTCTTGAAAAGCTGCCATCCTCCTCTGATCCCTCCCCTAGACGATGGTTTTCTTTGTCCAGTGTACCTTTGTGTACTAACTATGCTGCTCTTTTACAATGTTTAAACAGTATGCTTCTGCCCACTAATCCCTCCTGCTCCCTCCTTCTAGATAGCCTTTATTCCAGGCTTTGATACAATGTGGAACATGCTTAATACCATCAGCATGCTTCAAAATTTCTGGCCTTCCCTCTGGCTTCATATTTCACAACAGCACCATTCTGACATGCTAACCTTGTGCTCTTGTCTCCCTATTCCAAGATTAGAAAGCTGAGCACAGGCCCTGTATTCTCAGGACAACAATGAAACCTACTTCTGCAACAAGCAATTGTCAATCAACAGGTGCTCCGAGGCATTTACTCTTGTGAACATACCATGCTGATGTCTTGCCCTTGTAGATTTTTCCACAGCCCATTGGACACACCTCTGACCCCGAATCTGTAACTGGCTTATGTGCTACCATCTTCTTCAAGATTGTACCACCACTTTTGGAGGATTTTGATGCCTTCTTTGTAGTGACTGTTGACTGTATCAGTGCCAATTTCACTCCCTCCATGGTCTCTCCCTCCATGGTCTCAGACACATTGCTACCTGCGACAACATGGTGGAGAACTTCTGCTGCTGAGGAAACATGATCCCAAGTATGTTAAAACACTTGAGAGGCCCTAGCAATCCCTGAATGCAGCAATTCCTAACATACCTTTGGTGAACCTCCTGTTCAACCTCCACTTGAAAAAAGATGATTTGTGCTTAGTCCCCACAACATTTTCAGCCATTCAACAGAAACAACCCATTCTACATTCAGCTATTGATACGATTCTAAAGTGGGATTTTATTTTCAATTCACGCAAGAGTGCCCTTGTGCAAGCTCTTAAGAGCTAGCAATTACGGCATGGATTTCTATAAGCTGATGAAGATTCAGAAATTCCCACTTATCAGGCATCAATACTATCATCTGCAAACTCCTCTCCATGCTAATATGTTCACGAACTGAGTGAATGGTGGTGACAAACATCTATGATTATTATGGCCTATTCCAAATGGTCAGGTCAAATGAGAAAACAGGAGTCTGAGGAAGGGAGTGGGTGGGCCAAAAGAACACAATAGTAAAGGTTAATGCTTCATTCCTGGAGGGCCCTCCACCATCCTACCTCATCTTTCACATGCACAAAAAGACTCAAACCAGGGAACTTGTCATCAAGAGTCAGTTCGTACACACAAAATCTCGAAGTCAAGGAAATTGCCATCAAGAATAAGTAGTTCCATGTGGTCTCTGCCACTCCTGAATGCAAGCAAGGCCTGCCAGACTTGCTGCATACGTAGGTGAAGGGCTCAGTTCTTATGCTTGCTAAAGAGAGAATTTTCTCCAAAACTGAGACATTGAAAATTGATTGTGTAATCAAATTTTCTGCTTGCCATTTTCATGCAGCCATATCCCCCACGAAGAGCATAGGGCCAAAGAGAGAACTACCAGCTTTAGATGGTCCAAACTGGGTGTCATCCTCACATCATGAATGGGTTCAACCCCTTCAAGAAAGACCAACTAGCTCTGCAAGGAGAAGCACACCTTTCTTCTTTGAAGTCCAGCGTGTGGGATTAGTGTCCTTCCTTGACTTCCGTTGCAGTACAAAATCAGGATCTGCCACATGTAGCATCTCATCCTCCAGAACCCTTGATACAGCTCGCTCACAGATTTCTTCCATACGTTCAGCCTGCCTCTTCCCATTTTTCTTTCCAGACTTCACAATCCTTGACACCAGGGTGTCACCATCTTCAGAGTCAAACTCAGACAAGTTGAGATCTGACTGCACCTTCTCCTGGTTCAGCAGAGTTGGTCCTTTCACCTGTTCACACTGGCCACTCTCCCTCTCCACATTGCCTGCAAGCCCCAAGTCAAAAGCCCCATGAGAAATAAACCTGATACCGTCCATAGAGTACAGAATTGTTGTCCCTGGGTTCACTTCCTGGGAAGATTCATAGGTCTCCAAACCATTAATCTACTGCAAAGACAACTCTGCCAAATGAAAACATCATGGACTAAAAGGTTGCTGGTCACAGGCTTCACAAATGTGGACCAACAGAGATGCAGAAAAGTGGAGTCCTTGAAGATTTTCTGGCCTTAAGTGACAGTCTTTGATTACAGGTCCCCATTGATCTGCTGAAAGATAGTGAGTTCAGAGATTCAAATTTGACAAAACAGACAGGTGCACAAACAAAGCTCTTGTACCATGCTCTATTGTTGTTTTCACTCCATCATCAGGCATCTCCATTGTATCCGAACCCCGTATCATGTGTCCTAGTCCATCTCCATCATTTGCTCTGCTATTACTTACTGCCACTTTGGGATCTGCCAGTGACTCCAAATTAGCACTTTCTTTTCCCATATTGCAACCAGCCTTGTCCACATCCCCATTTACTCTAGTTCCTACAATGTTCTCCTCAGTGTCTTTGACCAGTTCCTCCCCCTTATCTACTTCAATCTCACTTCCACCTGCAGGAAAACATCCTCCACTCAAAAGACTTAAACTCATGCGCACTACTTGCTTCTTGTTTCTGTTTGTTTGCACCCATAAATCTGTGTTTGCTTTTTCCATCAGCAAATATAGCTCCTCTGTCTCTCTTGCACTCTGATCCATGGAACTCTCTTCAGGAACGACATTCTTTGGATTTGCCATTCTTACTCCAACTGTCATCTTCTCCTGGCAATATACTGGCATTACTTCTACAATAACAACAGACCAGCCCATTCAAGAGAGCAATCAGGTCACTAGCATTTCTGGAAGCAAATGGGTCGTGATGTTGGCTAGCACTACAGAGACTACCCCAAAAAGCAGAAACCCAGATTTGCTGTTTTGCGAGTCCAAACTTGACACACAAAGAGACAAAGTGCAGAAGACACAAGTTCTTCCCTCATCACTTCTGCACTTTGTCTCTTTAAATCATCCTAACTGCACCAAGTAATGGTGATCAGATTACCTTCTTCACAAGTGGCCCTGTCAACACTGTTCACTGTATTGTTCACAAGCAGTTCAGACTCGTTAAGACCAACTTCAGTCTCTTCTCTCTTGACTTTTGATTGCCTTCTCTTCTTGCCAGGCCTTCTACCAGACACAAGGCTTGTATCCTGACTCTGGTTGTCCTCCTCCTTCCTATTTGCACCTGTTCTACAAAAAATTGTTTTGCTATCATCACCCTGCTGGCCTGAAAACTCAAGGAAGGTTGCAGGGGTTTCAACATCTACCCTCTCCTCACCACTGTCCTTCCTCTCCATTTCATCCCTCACCAACCGCTCTGTGTTGTTGACAACCATGAATTCAAGCCCGTCCTCCTTTCTCTTGCTTAGTCTCCTCCTCTGCACACCGTGAATCATGCAAATCAATCAACAGGGTGTCAATCACAGAAACATGAGCAAAAAGTTGACACAGTTCAACTGTATTCATTACCAGTTCTCTGTATACTTGACATCCTCCATCACCTCTCTTTATATTCTTGATAAACTATTCTATGTTTGTATAGCAATGATCCGTCATGGTCAGGACCCCTGGCAAAAATAGGCATATGTATGAATATGTTTGGTGTAAGTCATGAAGCCTATACCACACAGCTGGCTAAAACGACTGCAAGAGCTGTTACCTTTTCAACAATCGCCTCTGACCTCTTCTTTGTGTCAGCTTCAATTGTTCCTTGCAAAGCAGAACTAGACTGATTTTTCCAATCCAGCTGCAAACTTTCACTGCCTGTCACATCAGCATCCATGGACTGAACCTCGAATGCAAAAAATTTCTCGTTCTCTCCTGAATTTTCCTGTACATCCTTTGGCGAGTTTGTGCTGGAACCAAATCCTATTGGAACCTCCACATCTGAGCACAGCATTGACCTGCCATTGTTATGTGTTGGCCCACCAGAGTTGTGGTTTGCATTTTCTGCACCTGCAGTTGTTGAAGGCAGCACAGCCTTTGGCACCTTGAACTCAAAAGTTGGAAGGCTTACTAATGACTTCCCAGGGACTTCCAACAAAGCAGCTGATTTGTGTTTCTCCAAGGTGATTGGAACACCAGATAAAGGAGGCATGCTTTCCCCCCCATTCTCCAGCACACCATTGCCTGATCTGCTAGATGCTTCAGGCAACTCTATGGCGCCAGCACTTGCAACCTGGTTGGTGAGATCAGCTGATCTGAGCTTACGCTGGCTAAATGTGATGTCCATAATCTCATCCAGCCCATCTTGGCTGTCAATGAATTGTGCAAATCTGCAAGCCCCCACACAATTCAGTCATCCATACTCTATGAATCCTGTTCATGTATTGCAACTGAAAACAGTTGCTCATAGAAATCTTGAGCCTATTGAACAATACCACAATTTCCATGATGAATGTAAAAAGCATGAAAATGGACTTGTTCCTGAAAAAGGACTCACTTAGACTCGATTTCAGCAGCTGCACCTAAACTCTGCCGCCTGATGTTCTCTGCAATCCCACTTGCTCGTATCCGTGGCACTGCAGCGCATTTCAGATTGATCAACCATGCCAACCTATCTAAATTAAACAGAAAGCAGGGAGGCCACAGAAATTTGCAAAACCACACGCTCCTCCCAGTCAAAACATAGTACACATGTTGTATAGTTCCCATATTACATACATAACCCCCAAAGAACAGTTATCCTTAGAGCTTGCTGATACAAACATTTCCACTCCTAATTCCTTGTGGCAGTGGGCATATAAGTTACCAATTGGAAGAGGTGTTCTTGATGCCTTTGAGGGAGCTGGTGCAGACAAAATAGTGTCAGGATTCCCATTTTCACCAGCTGAGTGACTGAGACCAATAAAATCCTTGAGTTGAGAATTGAGAGCATCAACTTTCTGCTCATGAGGCTGTGTCTCTGTGCCTTTGCTCCATATTAGCCCAATTTCTTCACCAGTCTCCTCAGTGGTACTTCCTGACAATGCATTGCTAACCTGCATAGTGAAAGCAAGCGAACACTTAACATACATTGGTATTGCATACTCTCCAAAAACATGATGCAATACAGTTATCACAGAGTTGTTCCTCCTATGGGCTCCAAATCAAAAGGAGTTGAGGACTTTCATGTCTGGCACTAGAGTATGGTCTCACACTAGATTTGGAATGTTTGCCCTCGAGACTAACTCCTAGTCCAATGACCTTACCTGTGTGGCAGCCACCTTATATGATGTATCCTGTGATAAAGGCTGTGCTGAATCCTTTTCTGTGTTATCTTCACCTCTTTCGACAGGAGAGTTCTCCATGATATTAACCTCCTGCTTTTGGAACGCCTTTCCATTCCCAATTGGGAAGTTGGTCTGTGACACTCTGGACTCTCTAGCCTTTCCATCCAGGACTCCAACCTGTGTTTTCTTGACCAGTGCTATATCACTCCTGAATTCACCACCTTCAGAGCTCTTGCTGGAATGTGAATCTTTACGAGACTTGTTGCTGTTTTGCAGAGTCCCCTCATTGCCCAGCACCGGCCCATCAAGTTGCTCATCAGCCTGGGTCTCAAATGCTAATCTGAGCACATCAGTCTGAGTGGCTTCTTCCCTCTCCAGACTTTGTGCTTCATTATCATGTTTCCCTGATCTATACCGTTTGTTTTGAAAACCTGTTTCCCTTCTTGCAGCTGTTACCTCTTCCATCATGTCAAAAGTGCCCTCATGTGTGGAGATCCCAGAAGGGGCACCTCGACCCTGCTTGGTGACCAACACTGGTCTGCCCACAAATTCAAGCAACATATCAGCCAAAAATCTTACCAATCATCAGTGCCACTCCCGATTTGTATCAAACAGTGGTCCACAAGTGACCCAGACATTATGAGTTAGTACTGCAGACTCCCAACTCTCAGATGGATCCATCCATACATTAGAAAATAATTGCTGCAGTGAATTAGATCATCCCAAAGCTGGACAAATACATGCTGGGACAGCCAAAACCTTACTTGATAAAAAAGTGAAACCACATTCAGTCACAAAAAGCATATCACACCAATGCACACATCCAACAGCTTACCCTGATGGCCAAGGAGTGCCTGGAAGACTATCCAGAGCTTGCAAAAACCCATCCTTAGCTTGCTCAAATAAAGTTTCAGCCTTTGCTTGAGGTAGGCCCACCAAAACAGCCACTTCCCTGTTGTCACTCCCAGCCCCAGTGTCCTTAACATTACTACCATCATTGGTCAGCATCACTTCCCCCTCCTTGCCTCTTTGCTGGCTTCCAGACACCTTGTCACCATCTTCTCTTGACCTCTCTTTCAAACCATGAGCCACATGAGTTTGACTTGTGCACTGGACATTCTCACCAGCAGTCTCTCCTTCTGCTTGTACAGTACCAGGCTCTGGAAATCCTATAATCATGCTGGTCATGCCATTTGCACCCAAAACATCAGTCATGCTCTGTTTCCTCCTGCCTTTCTTTCTCACTGTTCTGAGATCAGGTACATTATTCCCTTCAGTGTTCACATTCATAGCCATATTGTTCTGAGTGGCATTGGAAGTGCTGAATTGCAAGTTGGTAGCAGCTTCTGCATCCAGACTGCCACTGGTTGGACTCCTGTGAAGCTTAGATACTTTTACTTTCCTCTTTCCACTCATGTGCCCTTTATGTGCCTTCTCTTGCTCAGATTGTCTGTCTCCAGACAGTTCACTAACTTTCTCACCTCCAAGTCTTACTTGGTTATCATTGACACAGCTTGATTCTAGCTCGACAAACTTCTTCTTCCTCCTTTCCTCTTTTAACATGTCTCCATTGAGTGCAACACTGACATTTCCACCAACTGAAGTATCTGGTTCCACCTCTCTGACAGCTAAAGTACCCTCAAGTGTAGTCTCCCCCATAGTCTTCACTTCAGCCACTTCTAGTGCCCTTTTCTTCTTCCTCTTCTCCTTCACCTTGCCTTGTATAGTAGTGATGCTGACACTGCCGGCAGGAGAAAGGTCTGACTTTTTCTTAGACTGAGCTGAAAAATGTGTAGTACTTTCAGAAGCACCATTGTCATTATTAAGTTCTAGATTCCTCTTGATATGAAGCTCATTCTTTCCTTCCACCTTTACTAAACTGACAGTCTCATCTTCATGCTTGAAAATGTTGCTGGCAGGTATACCCTCGGTCTTCTTTTGCAACTTTGATGTGGTATGGAACTGAAACCCTTTGCTCTTCTTACTTCCTGCTTTCACAAGCACATCATCTGTTTCCTCCACCAGGTATTCTAACTGCTTTTCACCTTCAGACAAGCTGACTGTTCTTTTCTTCACCTTACCCTCTTTCTTCTTTTTCCTTAAGAGCCCTGTTGCTGCTACACCTGCATCTGACTGTGTTTCTTGCATAACTAATCGAGAACTGGGTGTTTCCATGTCCCTTGCATCTTCCTCACCTTCAACCCCTTTTGGAGTCCCCATTAGCTCTTGAGATGCTTGTGTGAAAGGTGCTTGTGTAGCTGGTGACATATTCTCCCTACCCAAGCATCCCACAGTGGACCGAACAAATTTGCCTTCATGGACTGTAATGGCATTTCCCTCCAATGCTGCAGTAATCCTACATTGGTCCTCTGCAGGAATAGTTTTCTCCAGCAACTGAGGGATGCTTGGCCCAACTGAATGATTAGTGGCTTTCTCAGCAGATTGAGGCTCAACACAGAGCTGGCCTTCATTGTTGCAATTGTCATTCTCTGTAGCCAGCAACTGTAAGTTCTTCGGACTGGAGCTGGTGCTCAACTCATGGGGTCCACTCTGGAGGTATTTCTGGTCATTGCGAAAGGCACAGAGACTTGGAAGCTGTACCTCAGCCATAACCTTGCCCTCTGATGTGTTGTACACTTGTCCAATGCAAAGATAATCTGCCAGATGGTATCCATAATCACCACCGCGCACCTAAAGAGTTGTCACACAGACTCCATGAAAAACAGTGCTTAAACCTGAGCTCAAATTACCTATCAGACATCTATTATGTAAATCTACTGCAAAGGGCCAAATAAAGGAACCAAATTCTGCAAACAGATGTGTGGCCTGACTAACAATGCAAACACCAAAGCTATCCACATGCACAACAAAATTACACGTAAGGAAGAAGGACTTGAACCTACTGCAAGTTTTCCAATTCCGACATCTCCTGTGTCCGGGTAGCAGTGCTTATGGGTCACCTTGATAAGTTCTGGTTTCAAAGAAATTACAACAAAACAAGACATCAAGCTGCCACATAAAACAGTATCCATAACCTCCTTGTGAGCTCACTCTCCCTTCCTCTCCTAGCAAATTGTACAGAGCTTCCCTCACAAGCAGAACATGAAGGTGAAACCCTAATACAAAACAAAAGGACCAAAATTCTTAAACCAAAACCCTTTCCATTCTCATATTCTCCTCCTTCTCCTCCTCCTCCTTCTCCATGTGTCAACAACAGGCCAAGTCATGGGCATCATCCAATTCACATTCTTTTCTAATGTATCTTACTGTAACAATAGAAGAATGTCTCTTCCAGCAAAAAGCAAAAGCAAAAACACAAAGAAAACACATAAACTCAGAGAATTGTTTGTTTACCTCGAAGCTCAGCAACAGTGGAGACACGCGGCAAAGAAACAATGAAGTGAGTATTGACATCAGTATCGACCAAGATGCGAACATATTGATTGAAATCCATCTTCCTCTTCTTCTCCCGACATCAAACGGATGCATCGGACTTGAACCCTAAGGGGGGGGAGGGGGATGTCCACCCCCACCCTTTTTCCCTCCTCGTCGTCTTCCCTTCTTCACTTCTATGCCTACATTGACAAAAGAAAACTAACTCAAACAATCAAGGTTTGTGCAAAATTCACTGCAAGAACTTCAAAAAACCTCTCTCGCTACCCTAACTTTCTCTTCTCCTCAACAAAAACAAAAAACAGGTCGGTTGTTCCACATCCACAAATTGGCAATTTATTTGGTAGAGAGAGGTTATTGGAAGGCGCATCTAACCATCAGCACTACAACCGATGTCCTCGTCCCCGTGAGACGAAACTATTGCGCAAGTCCTTCCGCGCGCGAATGTCGGACGACTGCTTCTTCTTCTTCTTCTTCTTAGGCTTCTTCAGCAACAGCGCCAACGCCACCAAAGTGGCGTTTTGTAGTCGCCCAATGTTCATTCCCGACAATAACTTCAAATGGCAGTTGTCGGGGGTATATTAGTATAATGAACCAAGGCCACCAAAGTGGCCTTTTGTAGTCGACCAACACAGTAGTACCTTTTTAGGTTCGGCAAGTAATTAAATTATTTTTGGAAATACCGAATTTTCTACAAATTGTCGAAATATAAGAAAATTACAAGGGTTGGAAAAATACAAAAATTGATGGAAAATTGGGGTTTTTTTTTTGGCTAGGCCAGTCCACCATTTGCAAACCTGGTATCCAATAAATTGATAACATTTTGCTATCAAATAATTAGGTAAAGCATTATTATTTCTCCCCCATTTTTGCAAAAAAGAAGCAGTAGAAAATGTTGTAAAAAGTCTCAATATATATGAAAAGGTTCAGAGAGTTGAGAAAACTTGCCAAAAACTTGTTAGTATTTATTGTTGAAATTTCATAAATTATTATTTTTTACTACCAAAATGAAATTTGAAAAAAAAATAAAATCTTGCAACTGGATCAATTTTCAATTCCACAATGTTTTAAAACTATGTTTGTTTTTAATGTTTCTTTTGTCTCTATTTACAAGAACTCAAAAATCAAGAATACTCAAGCTCTCCAAAAAGCTTTGATGGTGCAATAGCAAATTGCTTACATTCTTGTGGTTGCCTTTGTGATTGTCTACATTTTTCATAGCTTGATATCATTCATGGTGCCAAAATTTTCCATGGATGCTTCAAACATGTTGTTTTGCCATTGCTAGAATGTTAATGTTGGAGGAGCAAAACAAAGTTGTCATCCTTTGGTGGTGGTGATGGTGTAGAGTAGTGTGGTTGGTATCAAACTTCAAAACTCACAATTATTACTACTAGCAAGAATGTTACACCAATTGTTTAGGTATTTGTATCAACTTGTGATTTAATTTGAAAATTTTCTGTACCATGGTTGCTATTTTTTTTCCCCCACCTTTTTTTGTTTTGCAATATGCGTTCTTGTTGTCGAGTTTATTTCTGCAGTTTCTGTAGAGAAGAGTTTCTGGCTAGGAGGGTTGGTCTAGGGCTGATGAGTGTTCCTGTTTGGATGCCAATTCTAGCGTGATGTGGTTAGTAGGAGTTGCTACACTACCGAAGTCTGGAAATACTGGATGGAGTTTTGGTTGCCAGTGCACCTCTGAGCTTAAGACAAGGAGGTGCTTGGGGAGGAGCTCCTCAGGTTGCCGCAGCAGCAACCGGCATGCAGTGACGATCGGAAGTTAACTAATGGGACTTGATGGGCACCAACAGCGGTTGCAGGCGCTAGTGCTGGCTGGGGAAATGTTGGTGGAAGAGCTTGGTGGTCAGGGTAGATTTGGTAGAGTTGTTTGGGAGGAAAAGGCCGAGACGTGAATCCATTTGCCCTGGAGGAGACAACTCCTGAGGTTGTCATTTCCATTAGGAGAACACAACCATCACTTTTGATGCTTATGAGGATTTAGTGTTTAGGGTTTGTCTCAATCCTCCAATTGAGACAAGCGAAGAAAATATGCTGCATTTGGTGAACATGTTTGCAGAGATAGATTTGGGTCATACACTGAACGACATCTGAAGATGCATGACAGTATGTCAAGCCCATACCTGTGCAGAAGCATGCCATCCTGATCTTTCTAGCTGGGAGGGATCTGATGGCTTGTGCACAAACTGGGTCAGGCAAAGCAGCTGCTTTCTGTTCTCCCATCATTGTGGGTATCATGAGAAACATGCCACTGGGGTTGTCCTCATGGTGGCTACACAGCTTTTCCATTGGCATTAATCCTTTCACCTACATCGGAACTATTTTGTCAGGTTTGCTGCCCACCTAGTGCTCATCTCTTTGCTTTGTGTTGGTGCTGTTGAACATGTAGCTTCAGCCCGTCTTTCTTGATCAAGGGCTGATTAACTTTTCTTTTCTTATCTGTGTGGTCACATGATTGTGAAACGGTTTCAAATGCCTGAGATTGCTGGCTCATTGTTGTTATAAAGTGGCAATTGGATCAGTGCAACGGCCTGGTTAGATTTTCAGGCAGTCCTGAGCAAAACATGATATGTTCACCATTCACTCCATCTCTTTGGGGGTCTCTTCTCAATCTCAACTTCTGGGATTGTAAAGTTTGACACCTCTATTATGGTGGATTCACATGACAATAGGTGTTTGTTTGCAGATACATCATGAGGCAAAGAAGTTCACATATCAAATTGGTATCATGACTGTAGTTGCATACAGAGGTGCTCCTGTTCAACAGTAGGTTTGATCACATCTGCTATCTACTCATGTATGCTGCACATTGTTCAGTGTTTGTTAGCTTACATCTTCTGCACCTTGTGATATGTGGGGAGAATGAGAATCAATTGCTACATGTGCACAGCTACAAGACATGGAAAGAGGTGTGGATATCTTGGTGGCAACACCTGGGTGATTGAGTGATTTATTGGAGAGAGCCAGAGTCTCATTGTTACTGGTCCACTATGTGGCCTTGGATGAAGCAGATCACAAGTTGGACATGAGATTCAAGCCTCAAAATTGTGGAACAAATGGATATGGCATCCATCAGCTGGTGTCAATTTAAAAGGGAAAGTTAGGTGACTTTTTCTGTAAACACTGTTGTCCTTTTGGCAAAAACATATGCTTCAAAAGATGCTATAGGAACTCAGTCTGTGCAGATGTTGTATAATGTCTTGCTCAAGCTTCTGGACAGATGATTATATATTTATCTATCCCAACTGTCAGGAGCTGATGAAGTAGGTGGGCAATCACTGCCATCCATAAATGAAGGTGATGGTAAAAAAGCTGATGTAGGTTAAAATTGACTTTTGTTTCATGACATTATACCTCCCTGATGTGAACATTCGGCATGATTGCAGAAATTGACATCAGACCTTCTTTTGATTTTTTTATTTCTTGCAGTTGGGAGAGTGGGATCTAGTACAGAACTTACAATGCAGTATGTCAAGTATGTGCAAGATGCTGACAAGCACACATGCTTATGGATCTAATCCATGTCCAATCATTGAGTGCTCCTCCTGGTCAGGTACCTGACTTCACATCATCACCTTATTTGTATGTGGTGTGTGCACATCAAGGCTGCAAGAGTTTTACATGAGTTAGTGCCCCCTTGAGCAAATGCGATGTAAAGGTGCTCATTTAAAGCTCCTCACTGGCTTTGGCAATTGCAGCATTCCTTGATGCTTGTCTTTGTGGAAACCAAAAAAGGATCTGATGCTCTAGAGGATTGGTTATGTTGCATGGGTTTTCCAGCTGCCACTATTCATGGTGACTGATTGTAAGTGGTACTGAGTTCTTGGCCCAATTCTCTGTCTATTTTGCTGTTATTACCCATCAAATTTGCTTTATCTAGTTTTTCGGTCTTTGTTTTTCCACTCTGCTTTATAGCTTGAGTTTGACTCCTGTGCTTGTTAACCTGTTGTACTGGACATTTCAAGATGTTATGGTAAAGTGTAAAGTGTCTTAACCTTGTTGTGTAAGATGCCTCAGCTGTCAATTGACAGTGTGCAATGGTGATTGGCACTGTGCTTAGAAGAAAATAAGGCCTCAAAGGGGGAAGGGAGGGGGGTTTCTACCCAAAGGCACCAGGGAGCTAATCAGGTGAAGGACAATATCAGTCAGGCTGTGATTAGGGAAAGACAGGCAACACTTATTATGGCTAATCCCAGTTGGGACGGTTGGTTTTCTTGTTTGATGACCGAGGATATTTACCAAATTTTTCTAGTGTGACTAGTTGTACTGTGAGTTGACCTTGAAAAGGTGCTAGGCGTTTAGGGGTTACTGCGGAGTGAAAAATTCAAAAGTCTTTACAATCAATTAGTTTGTATGTACTCTTTACAATCAATTAGTTTGTATGTACGAGGTTATAAGGTCCTAGCTCCTTGCTACTCACTATTAGGCATACTCTAATTTGCAGCTAGAAAAAATTATTGAGAGGTCAAGGATAGTTTGTAATGTTATGAAAAAGAGATCTAATTTGTGCATGCATAAATGTGAAAATTTAGGGCTAAATGAAGAATTTGAGATCATAAAGATTTGAATAACCATATGGGTGAACACATCTTTCACATTTGAAGTCCCTTCAACAGTAGTGATTACATTTACACCATGTCATCACACTGTCATACAGAAAAAAATTGTCATCTGGAAGATAGAAGTCAATAAAAATTACACTGAAGGATTGTTGTACAAGAATGATTGTTATGTTGTAAATTAATTTCTTCATTCCAAGCAAGAACAGCATGTCCAACATAATTGCTTCAAAAATTGCTTCAATGGGTAGTGTAAGGTAACACCTAAGGAGCTGGGTGTCCTGAAGTAAGCACCTTCCATGATAAATGTTTGTAAAATTCTTTCATGTTTGCAAATGATGTGAAGCAAGCATATTGGTACATAATCTAGTTATTATCATTTGCACCCATTCTTTGAAGTTGAAAGTTCTTTTGTTTATGAAATGATGAAGATAACAATTTGGATATATTTTAAGAAGTTAACAAGCACCAGTGAACTTAGGAATGAACTTGTTCAAATTGAAAACTAAAAATATTTTGAAAATATCAAATGAATGTGAAAGACATCAAATGTTCTTTGGAGTGGTGGAAAAAACATCAATCCATGTTTTCAATTGTTGATCAACTATGCAAGCATTTACAAGTGTGATGCATATAATGACTCACTTTTCACACAATGCATAATGCAAAATTTTGGTAATGAAGGTATGCAAGTGCAAAATGCTTAATTTTTTTTTTTCAAAGTCAAATGTTCCACTTAATTTTTTTAAAACCATAGATTGACAAAAGTAAACCACAACATATAAACAAACAAAATGTCAAACAACACACCAAAACATACAACAAAAACACAAACATGAAATGAAAAGGAAAGGGCAATTTTTTTAAAAATGTACCTTGAAATGTGAAGCTTGTTGATGTAGGCCAAGTAGCATGAGCACCTTGAACAACACACACTAGAGCCTCTTGCAACACCACCAACATCTCCAGAAGCACTTGCAAAATCACAAAGAACACAATGAGGAACACTGGTGAGCTATTATAAGAACCAAGAAAAGTAAAATGACAAGCACCCAAAGGAACACAAAGACCATGACAAGGAATGTTAATGAATTGCTATAAGAACAATAAAAGCATAACAAGGAGAGCTTGAAGAACACAAAAAGGAGTGCTAATCAGTTGTCACAAGAACAAAAAGAGCGTGACAAGGAGGACACAAGCAACACTAAAAGCATGATGACGAACACAATGAAACCAAAAAACACACACACACACACACACACACAAATTCAAGAGAAAAACATAAGAAAAAAAAGAAGCAATTGGTCGTCTTATGAACTCTAGTCTTGCTCCCCACAAGAAATGTGACGCCTCCATGCTAAAGAGTCACCTTAAATTTTAAATCTTAAACCTTAACCCTAAAAGATAGCCTTAACTAACATAATCCTAGGTAGCCTAAAAGCCATAGGTTTCTTAGGTCCTTAGTCCTAGGCCCTACTGAAAAATCGAACCTAGGGGTTATCCATGTAACCTAAGTCCAAGTGTCACATTAATCTTCTTTCGTGAGAACCCAATTGTTTATCAACCAGTTCTTTCCATACTCATACCTTACCATCTGGGTATCAACCCAGGTAGCACCATGGATGTATACCTACGTAACATTGGTTCTTTGTGAAAGAACCGGTTGATACCTGTCTCAGTTCTAAACCACTAGTCGATACCCGCCAAACATTGGTTTTCACCTACCAATCGACTTGACACCCAATGTCGGTTACATTAAGCAACCTAACGAGTGACCTAAATTTGGTGGATTGAAATGATTTGTAACACAACCATGAGTCCCAACCATTTTGAAAGTTGGATTGTTGTACACAATGTTATTATGCACCAAGGTCTTTTAACACCAAAGGTGTTAAGTTTCATAATGGTGAAGGAAATTCATAAGCATTAACAATTAGCATATGAGGTGAAAACTAGGTAAAGACAAGCTCCATGATAATATAGAACAATGACCTTTTGAGCCCAATAAATGGGGAATTTGGGAAAATTTTACAAGGACATAGTTTGGATTCATCCATAATATTGGATGATTAAACAATATGAATAGATAAATGTCATGTCATATATGGGAATAAGTGGACATTTTAGAAGATAAATAGGTGACATAATCTGGTTAGCTTCAAAAAAAAATAAAAATTTAATGTATTAGGCTAAGATGAGGGAGGAAATTAATCATTCACCATCTTCAAGTATCTAGTAAGGTTTTGAGAGAGTATATAATTTGGATACTTTCATTAAAATGTTACTTTAAAGCTTTTTTTTTTCTTTTTTTTTCCCCATGCTACAAAGTTTTGTTGTGACAATTTCAATGTCGTCATTAAATTCGGTCAAACCCATGGTTTTGTTCTGAAGTTTGGTCGACTTTATGAATAACTTCAATAAAATCAAATGAGTTCGACATGTGCATGTGTTCAAGAGGGGAAGTCTTTGTGGCCTTGATAAGTGATCTTTGCTATTGTCCATGATGAGCTTCCTTTTATGTTTAGTGACAACATTGTGGATTTGTGGGCGATAGTGAAACCCCACAAATGAAAATCCGACTTCCATTGTGGTATGTTTGAATACTTGTGAACCATGTTTTTATTGAGGTTTTGGGGGATCATTTTTTAAACTTAAAATTTGAGATTGTTTAAGAAAATATTGCATTTTATAGTGTAAATTTGATTAAAATATCAAATGCTTTGAAATTTTTTGCCAAATGTTTTATAACAAAAAATTGAAGAAAAAAGAAAAAGAAAAACTCTTTTTGAGTTTTAACAAATATTTGTGTGATTAAATTTTTAAAATTTTTTTTTGGGGGAACCATTCTGGACCACACAGCCATTGAAGCTAGAGCCACCTTGCTCTTGGTGCCGTTGAATATACTTGCACAACACAAAGTGAACCATGGAAAAGAAAGAAAGAAGAATGGAGGAAGAAGCTCAAGGGGGGGAAAAAGCAAAGGAAAGAACATTTTGGGGGTGGGTGTGGGGTAGGGATTGTTGCTTTATGCAACCAATGGCTGCAAAAGTTCATAAAGAAATATCTTTGTGTTTCTGGGGACCAAAAGGAAGAAACTCTTCTTAGGAATGTGCCGGGATAGCACGACACAAGAACAAAAGGCAAAGTTGCCAGACAAACAAACGGATGTGCAAAGTGTAGGGTAATTATGCCCATGGGTCGAGCCATTCCCAAAATAAGGGCCCTCAAATGAGGTGGGGTTTAGCCTCTCCTGCATTTTGGAAATGGCCCCCCAGCCCAGCCCAGCCCAGCCCGGGGGCTTTAACCCCATCGGAAAAGGCAATGCAAAGGTTATCATGAACCTGAACACATGTTAAGGGACATGAAAGAAAGGGTTCTATAAGAGCGGGATAGGTCTTAAGTTAAGGCCCCCTCCCTCTTTTAAGGAGGGCTGAGGGATCTGCAAGGTCCCAAACTCTCAAAAATTCCCATCCCCACAAATTTCGTTGAAATTATTGGGGGCAGGCAAAATGATGTCCTGAAAGGAACAATAATCTATTTTATTTTATTTCATTTTATTTTATTTTATTTTTTGGGTAGAGCCAACAAAAAGCCCATGCTGACTATGGCAACCCAAAGGTGAGAGTGAAAAAACAAAATGGCAAAAAAGAAAAAAATAATAAAAAAAATTTTAAAATAAAAAACATTGGCAAGGATGTAAAACCCTTCTAAGAATGGAAACAATTGAAAGAGAATGGACGACGTGTAAACGCCCTCTCAATTGACGTGTGTGTGTGTGTGTGTGTGTGGATGATGGATGGACAGACGGACGGATGAGGGAAGAAATTATAATAATTTCATTGTCCCTGACTCCTGACACAACCCTTTTCTTTATTAAATTTCCTATTATTGGTGGTGACCGCCCTGTACACTTGAAGACAAAAAAAAATGCAAAAAGAAAGAGGAGAATAATCTCTGCTCCTCCTCCTCCTAAAGCCTTTCTAATCTTCCAATAGGACAATCGGCTTTCGAAACGGAAAGCTGTACATTCACTTGTCGGGAGTGGGAAAGGAGGGAGGGAGCAAGGGAGGAAGGGAGGATGGTTCGGCTTTCCGGGCTTTCTTGCTACCCACTTAAAAGACAGAAACCCACAAATAAAGTGAGTGAAGACGGAGAAAACTGACAAATATTTATGGTAGCCTCGCCTCTTCAGTTTTCACCATGCACTTAATAATCCAATCCTTAAAAGACAACATTGGAGGGGGATGTTAACCATTGGAGGGGGGATGTTAACCAAGGGTACACCGGCCACCTTACGAGAGGGGCCCCCTGGGTGAACTAGTACCCATACTGGTACCATGATAAAAATTCCCGAAATCTTCCGAACTTGCTTCGAATTAATGTAAATATCTCATGTTTGGACAAAATCCGGGTCTTTTGAGTCCAAAATCGAACATTTTGTGGGCATAAAGTATGACCACTAAAAGGTCTCGTATGTATGACCGCTTTGATCCCTAAACTGAGTTGATGTCAGGTTTTCACCTTGGTAACCTGTTAGGTCAGTTAAAGGTCAAGCTCTACTAAAGGTTTTTGGACCAATCGTTTCAAGTTTTCTTGGCACCACCATTGGAACCTTAAGAAGAGGGGTGAATCAATTTGTTTTCAAAATTGAATTAAAACTTGAAATGGGGGCTATTAGCTTGTTTTATAAAAAGTTCCAAGTTCTTTAGGTACATTTAGTATAATTTTATTTTTAAAATATAAATTTTTTTGGTATAATTATTGCAAATTTGATTGGTTGTATGTAATTAATATTACATAATTTGCATTTTGAATTGTTTGCACTAGTTGAACAAACTAATTTTTTTGAGTTTAGTTGTGTGTAATGGGGATGAGACTGAACCCAAGTTACAGGTTCCTTTTGAAATCAAGAACCACACAACATTAGTTATGTCTTAGTTGTGGATGAATTCCAACTAAGTTGAAGTGAGATTTGGCCTTTAATAATGATACTTTGGGTAGACATATGTGTTTCATATTAATTAGTTGGCGTGCCTCACAAGTCCAACTTTTTTTTTTTTTGCAATGAGCCAATCTGATTGGTCCATCACAATAAAAAGTTAAAACTATGAAGGCTCCCCAAAATAGAAGATTCTATGGAAAGATGGAGAGCCTCCTCCTTTGGTCCACCTCCCACCTATATAGGTGAGAAGGGGAGGACTTTGGGCAAAACATATGGGGATTAAAGCGAGGTGTTATTGGGAACACCCTTTGGGAACATATTGGGAACCTAGGGAACATACTGAGAATCTGATGAGAACCCATTGGCAACGTGAAAGGAACATGTTGGGAACAAAGGAAAAATGAAAAAAATTCACCCCGTCCATCTCCCCCACCCCATCCCTCAAATTGTGCATATTGGTGGCTGTTGGTCTTTGTTTGGTCAAGGAATTTCAGTGACGAGAAATTGGAACTGGTATATGGAAGATTTTTTGGGAATCCTTAGTATGGTCGTCCATGGACCGGTCCAAAGACAATTGGAGAAATATCTGCCTCATATTCATGCCTAACTACTTCAATTTTTTTCTTAACAATTTTTTTTAAATTAATTTTAAAAATAATTATCTCTCACCTTTCCTAATAATTATCTCCATTTTATAACTACTTCACCTTTTTTCTCTATTCACCAACATGGATAAGAAAAAATAAAAATTAACACGTGTCTTTTCATGTCCATGAAATGTATATTAATTTAAATTAAATTTGACATTGACATAAATATTTGAATTATTGAAAACCAGATGAAAATATTTTTTAAAAAAACAAAATAGTTGATGGTCATTGGTAGTGCACAGCAGCATGAAGATCAAATTAATTAATAACATACATACATACTATAGTACCTTGGCCATTTCAACACATGTCTGTCGAATAATTAATTAGTTTTGAAATTTTCATTTCAAAAAATGAAATATTCCTAAATATTCACTATTATCCTTCACAATATTTTTTGATTTGGAAGAAATAAAATTTGAAAATTGCAACATTTCTGAAAATAATATAATAAGTGTCGAATTGGCCAATGTACTCGGGGGCCACAGTGAAGCAGCACCCACCAGTGCACCAACGTGGATGGATGGTGCACTGATAGAATTCTCTTTTCTATCCCTGTGCCATCCCAGGCTGACTTTTTTTGTTTGCCCTTTCTCAGCCCTTTCTCAGCCCTGATCTCAGTTTTTTTTTGCAACTTTATTTTCTCCCCGGCCCCCACCCAGTTTTTTTTTTTTTTTTTTTTTTT